>OLSO01001980.1_pt1 | contig 13697 bp, 10 predicted proteins | sample 1672441 | NCBI WGS metagenome assembly OLSO01 (sample SAMEA3136686, study PRJEB25190) | human gut metagenome | biome: human gut; feature: human-associated habitat; material: faeces | place: Austria | collected 2013 | reverse complement strand
TTCAGCAGGTATTTGTGAATCTGATGAGTAATGCGATCAAGTATACACCGGATGGCGGGAATATTACTTTTTCCATAGAGGAAAAGCCAAATGGATTTTCGGAGCTTGGATGCTATGAATTTACGATTGAGGATAATGGAATCGGTATGTCGCCGGAATTCCAGAAAATCATGTTTGATCCCTTCAGCCGCGCAGATGACCATCGGACAACCAGAGTTCAGGGAACTGGTCTGGGAATGGCAATCAGCAGAAATATTGTAAATCTGATGAATGGTAATATTAAAGTGGACAGCACCTTACACAAGGGAACTAAAATTACGGTAACAATTTATCTTGAACTTCAGGAAAAAGAGAAAGAAAAGGATGAAAATCTGATGAATTTGCCGGTTCTGGTTGTGGATGATGATAAGACATGCTGTGAAAGTACAGTTGCGACATTGAAGGAGATTGGAATTACAGGCGAATGGGTCCTCTCCGGCAGAGAAGCCGTTGAGCGCTGCTATGCACGTCATGAGCTAAAAAATGATTACTTTGCTGTTATTTTGGACTGGAAGATGCCGGATATGGATGGCATAGAAACTGCCAGACAGATTCGGAAACGGATAGGGAAGGAGATTACCATCATTGTACTGACATCTTATGAGTTCAGCGAGATTGAAGAAGATGCAAAGGCAGCAGGTGTAGATGCTTTTATTGCAAAACCGTTATTCCGTTCCAGGCTGACCGCTACACTGCGGCAGTTTGTTTCTGACAAAAAAGAAAAAACAGCAAGGAATTATCTGGAGAATCTGTCAGAAGCAGATTACACAGGAAAAAGGATTCTGCTGGTCGAGGATAATGAGTTAAACAGAGAAATTGCAGTGGAAATCCTGCAGATGACAGGGGCAGAAGTTGAGACAGCCGAAAATGGAAAAATTGCAGTTGAAAAAGTGGAGGTTTCTCCAAAAGACCGGTATGACCTTATTTTTATGGATATCCAAATGCCTGTTCTGAATGGTTATCAGGCAACCGCAGCAATTAGAAGCCTCCCCGGTGAAAAAGGAGAACTGCCAATTGTTGCCATGACTGCCAATGCTTTTGCAGAAGATGTACAGCTGGCAAAAAATACAGGTATGAACGGACATATCGCAAAGCCGCTGGATATGAATAAGCTGAGTGATGTTTTGAAAAAATGGCTGTAATGATACTGCGAACGGAGTGAACAGGAACGCTGTAATTTATTTATGTGTAGGCGAAAAAATAATTGACAGAAAAACACAGTCATTATAAAATATTTCCGAAAGGTAATGTGGACAAAAGTCTGGGTGGATAAGCTTCCCAGGCTTTTTATGTGAAGATAGAACAGACCGCAGTTTTCTTATTGAAAGAGAAATGTCTGTTTGAAAGTCTGTTGCCTGTCTTTCATTGAGGAGAGAAAAATTTATGTTAAATCAGTTTTCAAGAACCCAGCTTCTTCTTGGAGAAGAGGGGATGAAGAAGCTTGCCGGTGCCAGAGTGGCAGTATTTGGAATCGGCGGTGTTGGCGGATATGTGTGTGAGGCGTTGGTGAGAAGCGGGGTAGGTGCTTTTGACCTGATCGATGACGACAAGGTATGCCTTACGAATCTGAACCGCCAGATCATAGCAACGCGAAAAACAGTGGGAAAATACAAGACGGATGTTATGAAAGAGCGTATGCTGGAAATCAATCCGGACGTGAAGGTGGAGACACATAAGTGTTTTTTTCTGCCGGAGAATGCAGACGATTTTCCATTTGAAGAATATGATTATATTGTAGATGCAGTAGATACCGTTACTGCAAAAATCTCCCTTGTCATGAAGGCGAAGGAGAAAGGGGTTCCGATCATCAGTTCTATGGGTGCCGGAAACAAACTGGATGCAAGCCAGTTTAAAGTTGCGGACATTTATAAGACTAAGGTCTGCCCTCTTGCCAAGGTTATGCGCCGCGAACTGAAGAAACGTGGCGTCCGTAAGCTGAAAGTGGTTTATTCCGAGGAAATCCCTACAAGACCGATAGAGGATATGTCCATCAGCTGCAGAACCCACTGTATCTGCCCGCCAGGTGCCAAGCACAAATGTACAGAGCGTCGTGATATTCCGGGAAGCGTAGCATTTGTGCCGTCTGTTGCAGGACTGATCATTGCCGGAGAGGTTGTGAAGGATCTTTGCAAGCCTTGAAAGATCCCACAAAGTGGGGAGTGCAGGTAATTGAGGATTATGCTCTGAAACGTGACGATTATGCAGATTTCTCCCCGAGAGGGAACGTTGTGTTATAATAAACTAGTCAAGTACAAGGAGGCTTTGGGAGAGCTTTGGTAAACAGAATTGCCATATGTGACGACGTGGAAGTTGAGCGTTTTGTGCTGAAGCGTCAGTTGATGGTGTACTTTCAGACAAATGGCAGGGAGGCGCAGATCCAGGAATATGAATCTGGAGAGAGCCTCCTTGCAGACATTGAAGAGGGCTATATATGGCCAGATCTGATTTTTCTTGATATTTATATGGGCGATCTGAATGGAATGGACACGGCACGGAAGCTGCGTGACCTGGGAGTAAAAGCGCCTATTGTATTTCTGACTGCTTCACCTGATTTTGCGCTTGAAAGTTATGAGGTAGAAGCATCCGGCTATCTTCTGAAACCTGCAGAAGAGAAGCAGACCACAGCAATTTTAAACAGACTGCTGAAGTCTGAGCTCCGCAGGCGGATTTCCGTGAAATGCAGAAGACAGTATCGTTATCCTTTCGTGGATGAAATTTTATACCTGGAAAGTGACCGCCATACAGTAACCATACATATGCTGGATGGTTCAGTGCTTGAGACTGCGGAAAAACTTGGAAATCTTGAGAAAAAGATAGAGGATCCCCGTTTTTTACGTTGCCACCAAAGCTTTCTGGTAAACATGGATCACATTACAGATGTAGAAGAGGAGTTTTTACTCCGAAATGGAGAACGGGTTCCCATTCGCGTGAGAGGACGTAAGGATGTGCTGGATGCTTATAATCGCTATTTCAGGATAAAGTCATCCGGTAATTGAAAGAGAGCAGCTGCCAGGATAGTGAATAAGAAACCAGATTGCATAGACAACAGGCAGGAAACACAGTGATTAAACGGAGCTATCTGCTCTCTTGATCGCTATGTTTCCTGCCTGTTTTTGTATGGTGCAGATTGCGGTATGTTTTGCTCGAATTCGACCTACGCAGCCCGCTGCGGCGCCCGCATCCGGGCAAAATCTCCCACAAATTGTGATGTAAATCTTGCGGAAAGCCTTTTTTAGACACGCTTTCGTTTCTTAATCCCTGGAAAACAGATCCCTTGTATAAACCTTTTTCTTCACATCGTCCAGGACCTTGTCATAACGGTTCGCCAGAATACACAGGCTTTTTTCTTTAAACTCTTCCAGATTATTTACAACCTTGCTGCCAAAAAATGTGGAACCGTTTTCCAAATTGGGCTCATAGATGATGACAGTGGCGCCTTTTGCCTTGATCCGTTTCATAACACCCTGAATGCTGCTTTGCCGGAAATTATCGGAATTACTCTTCATAGTGAGGCGGTAGACGCCGATAACCACTTCTTTTTCCAGGCTTGACTGATAAAGGTTGTCCTCATTGTAGTTGTAATAGCCGGCTTTTTGCAGTACTTGATCAGCAATAAAATCCTTTCGGGTACGGTTGCTTTCCACGATTGCGGACATCATATTCTGAGGAACGTCGTTGTAATTGGCAAGAAGCTGTTTGGTGTCCTTAGGCAGGCAGTAGCCGCCGTAGCCAAAGGAAGGATTATTGTAATGCGTTCCGATCCGGGGATCCAGACAGACTCCATTGATAATATCGCGGGTGTTCAGCCCCTTCATTTCCGCGTAAGTATCCAGCTCATTAAAATAGGAAACACGAAGTGCCAGATAGGTGTTGGCAAAAAGTTTTACAGCTTCTGCTTCCGTATATCCCATGAACAAGGTGTCGATATTTTCTTTGAGAGCACCCTCCTGAAGAAGTGCTGCAAAAGTGTGAGCTGCCTCTCTGGTGTGCTCATCACAGGAGACAATGATCCTGCTTGGGTAAAGATTGTCGTACAGGGCCTTGGACTCTCTGAGAAATTCCGGGCTGAAAATAATATTGTTATTGTGAAGCTTCTTTCGGATAGATTCTGTGTAGCCTACAGGAATCGTAGATTTGATCACAATTGTGGCAGCAGGATTCACCCTTGTGACCAGGCTTAGTACAGCTTCAACAGCGGAAGTGTCGAAATGATTTTTCCTGCTGTCATAGTTGGTGGGGGTGGCCACTACCACAAAATCAGCCTCTGCGTAGGCGGATTCTCCGTCTGAGGTGGCCGTAAGATCCAGTTCCTTTTCCGACAGGTATTTTTCGATATATTCATCTTGGATTGGAGATTTCTTCTGGTTTATCAAAGCAATCTTCTCCGGAATTATGTCAACTGCAACAACATGATTATGCTGAGCCAGCAGTACAGAAATAGAAAGCCCTACATATCCGGTACCTGCGACTGCAATAGATTTATTCATGGTAAGTTCCTTTCTTAAAAAAGTGTGAAATCGGGAAAAAAGAGTTTAAATTTTCACAGTTTGTGCTACAATATATAACACTAATTGATGAACCGTTCATGCACAATTTTTATAAATAATAACATGACAGACTGGAAAATACAACGCCTTGGGAACTTTTGGGAATATGCAGATTACCGAACTGATTTTTTTAAACAATCTCTGATGAATGGAGGAACAGAAGATGTGTACAGCAGCAACCTATAAAACAAAGGATTTTTATTTTGGAAGAACTCTGGATTATGAAATTTCCTATGGAGATCAGGTAGTGATCACGCCTAGAAATTATGTATTTGACTTAAGAGAAGGCGGTCAGCTGAAAAGTCATTATGCCATGATCGGAATGGCATGTGTTATGGAGAACTATCCGCTGTATTATGATGCGGTCAATGAGAAAGGTCTTGGAATCGCCGGCCTTAATTTCGTTGGAAATGCCAGCTACAAGAAGCCTGTAGAGGGGAAAGACAATATCACTCAGTTCGAACTGATCCCATGGATTCTGGGAAAATGTGCTACAGTGAAAGAAGCACGCCAGCTTCTTAAGAATATGAACCTGATTGACACCCCATTTCTTCCTGCTCTGCCAGTTGCGCAGCTGCACTGGATTATTGCGGACAAAGAGGAATGTATTACCCTGGAGTCGTTGGAAGAGGGAATGAAAATATATGATAATCCAGTAGGTGTCCTCACAAACAATCCGCCCTTTAACTATCAGATGTTTAATCTGAACAATTATATGCAGCTGGCTGTGGAAAACCGCAGTAACACGTTTTCAGAAAATCTGAAGCTGAATCAGTACAGCCGGGGAATGGGTGGCATGGGACTGCCGGGAGATCTCTCCTCACAGTCAAGATTTGTGAGGGTGGCCTTTGTAAAAATGAACTCTCTGTCCGGGGATTCAGAAGAAGAAAGCGTAAGCCAGTTTTTCCACATTCTTGGCAGCGTAGACCAGCAGAGGGGCTGCTGCAAGCTGGGAGAAGACAAGTATGAGATTACGCTATATACTTCCTGCTGTAATACAGATAAGGGAATCTATTATTATAATACTTACGACAATCACCAGATCAGTGCTGTGGATATGTACAAGGCGGATTTGGATGGTGAGAAGCTTTATACCTATGCGCCCATAAAAGGGGAACAGATCAGAATGCAAAATTAGCTCCCGTTTCGAAATAAATGTTTCAAAAAACTACCATGTTCCAGAAAGAATGTTCGATTCTTATTGCAAAATTTTAATTTAGTGCTATAATGAACTATCATAGATTCAGATGGCGAATTCATATGAGTTCGCCATTTTCTATAGAATAAATCTGGCACTCATATTAAAAGAGTGCTAACAATACAAGGAGGAAACATGTATGATTACAATACCAGTTTATGAACTTCTTCTTTTACCGGAAGTTACATTTTTCTTTAAAAAAGATATGTTTCCGGAAGGCAGAATTAAAGAACAGAATATCGGAGAAGAAATTCTCTTCGTTTTACAGAAGAAAGAAATAGCCCCAGAGGAAATTTCCATGGAAAATATTTTTCCAGTGGGCGTGATGGGAATCATTGAGAATATAGACGAGGAAGGCAGCGTCAAGATTACTACCAGAAGAAGAGTGCAGGTGACTCATGTAGAATATTCTGACGGTATGGTTCAGGCAGAAGCGGTAGATCTTCCGGATATCCAGGATATCTCCCCGGAAGAAGAAAAGGAGAAATTTGATAAGATCAAGAAAGAACTGATGGATTTTGCAAAAGGCTTTCAGTGGGGCGTCTGGGTACGAAGCATGATCTACCATTGGAAAAGCTATCCGGAAGCCGTCAGTGCCCTGGCTGGTTACATGAGCCTTTCCTGGGAAGAAAAATACCATATGATCGAGGTGGATTCCAGGAAAGAACGCATGCATCTGATGGAAGAGGCTGTCTATGAGCTGATGGAGATTTTCCGTGTCAGTGAGGAGGCTGAGACTGCGCAGAAGAACTCCAATGAGAAAGTTTACCGGGAGTCCGCTATCCGGAAGCAGATCGAATTTCTTCAGCAGCAGCTGGACGAAATGCATCCGGAGAATATTTCTGATGTGCGCCGTTTCCAGAAGAAAATCCAGGAATCCGGCATGAATGAGGAAGCACGCAAAGAAGCTGAAAAGGTGCTGAACCGCATGAAGCAGGAAGGAAAAGACAGCCATGAGTATGGCATGCTGTACGATTATCTGGATTTTGCCACAAGTCTTTCCTGGAAGACAGAGGAACCTGCTGAAATTGATTTGAACGAGGCAGAAGAAATCCTGAATGAAGACCATTATGGGTTGAAAAAAGTAAAAGAGCGAATTATCCAGCAGCTTGCTGTTATGGCTCTTAATAAGAAACAGTCTGGTTCCATTTTATTGTTTGTAGGTGCGCCTGGAACTGGAAAAACCAGTATCGGACAGAGTATTGCCCGTGCGCTTCACCGTAAATACGTGCGTATCAGTCTTGGTGGAATCCGTGATGAAGCGGAAATTCGAGGACACAGAAGAACCTACATAGGTGCTATGCCAGGCAGGATTATGGAAGGAATGAAGAGAAGCGGAGCTGCAAATCCGGTTATGGTACTGGATGAGGTGGACAAGCTCGCCAAAGATTACGGCGGTGATCCGGCAAGTGCTCTTCTGGAAGTGCTGGATCCGGAGCAGAACGGAAGCTTTACAGACCATTATATGAATGTTCCTTATGATCTTTCCAATGTGCTTTTTGTGTGTACAGCCAATTCCACCGATACCATTCCTGAGCCATTGCTCAATCGTATGGAAGTAATCCAGTTTCCTGGATATACTGCAGTAGAGAAGTTTCAGATCGCGAGACGTCATCTTTTGCCAAAAGCAATGAAGAGCATGGGAATCAAAGCCCAGAATCTGAAGGTGACAGATGAGGCAATCCGCCGCATTATTGAAGAGTATACAGCGGAGGCTGGTGTCCGCGGACTGAAGAAGCAGATGGATGTGTTATGCAGATATGCAGCTGTGAAGCTGGTAAAGGGTGAGCAGAAGAGCATTACGGTAAGTGAGAAGCGTGTAGCAGAATTTTTGGGACATGGAATTCATCATGAGAAGATTCTGGAAAACCCAGTGCCTGGAGTTGTAACCGGTCTTGCCTGGACCAGTGCTGGTGGAGAAATCCTTTTTATCGAAACTTCTTTTACAAAAGGCGATGGAAAGGTGATCATTACCGGACAGCTTGGAGATGTGATGAAAGAGTCCGCCCAGATTGCCATTACTCTTGTGAAGTCCCTCTATCCGGAATTTGCAGATAAATTCAAGGAAAATGATCTTCACATCCATGTGCCGGCAGGAGCAGTTCCCAAGGATGGCCCATCAGCAGGCATCACGCTGGTAACTGCATTATCCTCTCTGGTGACAGGAAAGCCTGCACCAGCAGAAATAGCAATGACAGGAGAAGTTTCCCTTCGCGGCGGTGTTATGCCTATTGGCGGATTTCCGGAGAAGCTGATGGCTGCCCAAAGAGCTGGCGTAAAGCATGTGTTTATTCCATATGAGAATATGGATGATCTTGATGATGTGGCCGATGAGGTAAAAGAGAAGCTTGAGATTACACCAGTTAAGACCGTGCAGGAGGTTCTGGATTACTGTTTACAGCCTGCACGGTAACAGGCTCCGGAAAAGCTGCTGATATAATAATTTTTTACCAAAACATATTTTCATGTTCAAAGAGAGAATTAACAATTAAAATTACAAAAACTATAAGAAGTATGTTATAATAAGTGTACTAAATGAAACAACTGCAAAGACAGAAGTGCAGTGCATGGAAGCCGTTACAGAGTATGAGGCTTTCATTAAAGATCAGATTATAACCCAGACAGAAAGTTGGAGGAAAAGTTATGAAGAAAGGCAAATTATTAGCTACGCTGCTCTGCAGCGCATCAATGGTTATGGGAAGCTTGGTTCCCACGGTACCGGCTATGGCAGATGCTATGAAGGTTGTTACACTTGGCGCAGATCTTTCAGATGAGCAGAAGAACACCATGCTGAAATATTTTAAGGTGGATTCCAGCCAGGTACAGATTATCTACGTTACCAATCAGGATGAGAGGGATCACTTAAGTTCCTATGTTCCGCTGGAGCAGATTGGTACAAGAACAGTGAGCTGCGCTTATGTAAAGCCTACCACATCCGGTGGCATCAAGGTTCGTACCGCCAATTTGAACTGGGTTACCTGCAATATGATTGCAAGTTCCCTTTCCACATCTGGTGTTACCAACTGTGAGGTTGTTGCTGCATGCCCATTCGAGGTATCCGGTACAGGAGCACTGACTGGTATCCAGATGGCATATGAGACTGCCAGTGGACAGAAGCTTGACGAGACCAAGAAGGAGCTTGCTACTGAGGAGATGGTAGTTACAGGTAATCTTGCTGATTCTGTAGGACAGAATGACGCTACCACTGTTATCAACCAGGCGAAAATGCAGGTTATTGCAGACAATGTTCAGAATGCAGACGATATTTACAATATTGTTGTAAATATCTCCAATAATAACAATGTAACTCTTACAGATGATGAGATTAATACCATCGTAAACCTGCTTCAGCAGATTTCCCAGCAGGACTATGATTACTCTGAGATGCAGGAAACTCTGGAGCGTGTAAATGACAATGTAACAGGAAAGGCAGAGGAGAGCAGTGATTCATCAGATGATGAGGACAGTATTGTGGATAATGTAGACCAGAGTGCTCTTGGTGACAATGTTATCGAGAGTTCTACAGAGGATCCGGGACTTGCTGAGGAGACTGGAGCTGCAGACGAATCCGGTGAAGAATCCTGGGAAGAATTTCCGGCTTCTGATGATTCCGGCGAGAACACAGATGGAAGTACAGATGAGTCAGCTGATGGTGACATCAGTGAAGTTGGCGGAACAGATACTGGTGATGGCAGTGATTCTTCCGAAGAGATCACAGATATATCCCAGCTGAATACAGATTTCCTTGGCGATGATGCGAAAGCGAAATTTGAAAAAGCGAAGACCTTCTGTCAGGGAGAGTACAGCGGTGATGAGGATGCTCTTTACGAAGTAATGGGAGATGATGCTGCAGTTACTGTAACACTTGATTCTGACACAGCCAACAAGCTTTCCATCAAAGTTCTTCAGAAATACCTTGGTATCCTTGGAAATGGTGCTGTTTCCTATCAGGAGGATGGAACTGAGAAATACATTACACCAGAACTGAATATGCTGGATAAAGAGATGAAGAAACTTTTCGGCATTGATGTGATCGATGATGGTGAGTCTTCTGAGGATATTGATGTTCTTGGCGATGCAGTATCTTCTGATGATAAAGATACCCTGTATAAAGATACTATGAAGTTCTTTGAGAAACTTTATGGTGAGAGTTCAGAATCCAGTGATTCAGCTGACGGCTCTGAAAATGTGACAACAGATGAAAGTGCTACAGATGAAGTAGGCGATGAGTCTTATGACGAGACTATTGATGAAGAGTCCTACGAAGAATAAAAGACATGAATCTGGAAGAATACTGTTGAATAGTATGTGGTGATGCTCCAGGAGATGACATGTCTGCTGGTGGAAAAGGTACAGAAACTGATATCCAGTGGGATATTGGGGACTGTACCTTTTTTTGCAGAAAACAACTGACCCCTTAAAAATAATCAAAACTGTCTATTGAAGACATACCAGTATCTCGCTATGATAAGTGCTAATTAGATACTGCAGTATAAAAAGCAGTGATTAAACAGGAAACATTGGAGCTTGTTTGAGAAATCATTCCTGTAACCTGTGAGGCACATCTTGCAGAAAGTTTTTTCAATATGCACCAGGTTTCCGGGAAAGAGAGAGGAACCTATGAACAAACAGAATTCTACCGTAATGAAACTTGCAGAGACTGCACTCCTTGCAGCACTTTGCTATGTATCTTTTACATTTTTGCAGATTAAGATTCCGGTACCGGGGGGAGATGCTACTTCTCTTCACATCGGAAATACCTTCTGTGTGCTTGGAGCTCTGCTTCTTGGCGGTTGGTACGGCGGTCTTGCAGGTTCTATTGGAATGACTATCGCAGACCTTATGGATCCGGTTTACATTACAGGAGCACCCAAGACTTTTGTCCTGAAGCTTTGCATCGGTCTTATAACAGGTCTTGTAGCTCACAAGATTGCAAAGATCAATGAGACGAACGACAAGAAATACGTATTCAAATGGAGTCTGATCGCTTCCATTGCAGGTCTTGCTTTTAATGTGATCGCAGATCCCATCGTTGGCTATTTCTACAAACAGTACATTCTTGGTCAGCCCCAGGAAGTAGCGAGCATCCTTGCAAAATTAAGCGCCGGTGCTACATTTGTAAATGCAATTGTATCTACAATCCTGGTTGTGATTATTTACAATGCAGTTCGTCCAGCCCTTATTAAGGCAAATCTGATTCATGTATATGTAACTGCAGCGAATGCGAAATAAGAAGAAAATAACCATCTGGAAAAGTCAGAATATAAGATAAGTGAAAGCTCTGGAATGTCTGAACCGTGTACCGCCATTGAAAGTCAGATTTAGAATCTGACGATAGGAAGCGAGTTCAGGCAGTCCGGAGCTTTTTGTGTTGTTAATGAGACTGAGATGTCTGTTAAAAAAAGAAGATGAATGGCTGGCAGTTTATAAAATTTTAAGATTAGTGAAATTTTTATGACTTTTTCTCAGAACCCCTGGAAACACTGGCAAATTGAGAAATTGTGTGCTACAATGTTACCTAAATCGCAAAAGCAAAGGAGTAGTGCTATGAGTCTGGCAGTAGTAACCCTGAAAAAGGGAGAAGGACGTCTTTTGAAATCCGGCGGAATGTGGATTTTTGATAATGAAGTAGCTTCTATTATGGGAAGCTTTGTAAATGGAGATATTGTACTGGTTCATGATTTTGACGGATATCCTCTGGGAAGAGGATTTATCAATACGAATTCCAGGATTGTGGTACGTCTTCTTTCAAGAGATGAGAATACTGTGATCGATGAGGAATTTTTTGAGAAAAGAGTGCGGGATGCATGGGAGTATCGTAAGAAAGTAACGGATACTTCAAGCTGTCGCGTGATCTTCGGAGAGGCAGATTTTCTGCCGGGTTTTATTGTGGACAAGTTTTCTGATGTGCTGGTGGTACAGTCCCTTGCACTTGGAATCGACCGTTATAAAGAGATGCTGGTGGAACTTCTGAAGAAAGTTCTGGCAGAGGATGGTATCCGGATCTGCGGCGTTTACGAGAGAAGTGACGTGAAAGTACGTAAGCAGGAGGGAATGGAGCCATATAAGGGCTTTATTGGTGAAGAGTTCCCTACTTTGGTTGAAATTGTGGAAAATGGTGTAAAATATCAGGTGGATGTAAAAGACGGTCAGAAGACAGGATTTTTCCTGGATCAGAAATACAATCGTCTGGCAATCCAGAAGCTTTGCAGGAATGCCAGAGTTCTGGACTGTTTTACCCATACCGGTTCTTTCGCCTTAAATGCAGGATATGCAGGAGCGAAAGAAGTAACTGGTGTGGATGCTTCACAGCTTGCAGTTGATCAGGCTACAGCCAATGCAGCTTTAAACGGACTTTCTGATTCTGTAAAATTTATCTGTGAGGACGTATTTGATCTTCTTCCGAAACTGGAAGAGAAAGGCGAGAAATATGACGTGGTAATTCTGGATCCACCTGCATTTACCAAGTCAAGAAGCTCTGTTAAGAATGCAGTGAAAGGCTATCGTGAGATCAATCTTCGTGCCATGAAACTGGTGAAAGACGGCGGTTTCCTTGCAACCTGTTCCTGTTCACATTTTATGGATTATCAGCTTTTTACCCAGACCATCGGGCAGGCCGCCAGAAATGTGCATAAACGTCTCCGTCAGGTAGAATATCGCACCCAGGCACCAGATCATCCGATCTTATGGTCTGCTGATGAATCTTATTATCTGAAATTTTACATTTTTCAAGTCTGCAGCGACAGATAGGAAAAGACGAAATGATTGCTGGTTGTTTTGTGAACCATAATAGTGAATGTACAGAATCAGGGATAGGGAAATAATATAATAACAAAAGAGCGACAGAAACTTATTCCAGGAAGATAAGTTCACAAGAAAGAAGGTATTTTATTGAAAGAAAAATTTATGAGATTTATGCAGGGACGAAACGGAGTAGATCAGTTCGCAAGATTCACTATGGGAGTAGCACTGGCTGCTATTGTGCTCACCTTATTTACTGGGACCAGAAGTGGAATCGGCGCATTTCTGGATCTGTTTGGGATGGCTGCCATTGTTTATACTTATTTCAGGATTTTTTCCAAAAATATTTCCAAACGTTATCAGGAGAATCAGAAGTATCTTCAGATGACAGATAAGTTAAGAGCCCGTTTCCAGAAAGAGAAGCGAATGATGAGCCAGCGCAAGGACTATCATATTTACAGCTGTCCTGGCTGCGGTCAGAAAATCCGTATTCCCAGAGGCGGATTTAAGAAAGTGGAGATTGAATGTCCTAAGTGTCATACCAAATTTATAAAGAGGCGCTGATATGTTTGGATATATTGTAATGAACAAGCCGGAGATCAAGATGAAGGATTTTGACATGTACAGAACCTTTTACTGCGGACTCTGCAGGGAACTGCGTGAGAAATACGGGATATCCGGCCAGATTACATTAAGCTATGATATGACTTTTGTGATCATGCTTCTTTCCGGCCTTTATGAGCCAAAGACGTACAAGGGCACTACCAGATGCATTCTTCATCCTGTGAGAAAACAGCCAGTTCGAAAGAATGTGATGACAGAATACTGTGCAGACATGAATATACTTTTAACTTATTATAAATGTCTGGATGACTGGAACGATGACAGAAAATATGTGAAGCTTGGTTACGCCAGGCTTCTCGAGGGGAAAAATAACCGTCTGTTAAAACTTTATCCAGATAAGGCGAAGCGGATCGTCGAACTTCTGGATGAGCTTTCCGCTTTGGAGAAACAGGGAGAGACAGATATAGACAGAATGTCCGGGATTTTTGGGCATATTATGGAGGAGATTCTTGCTTACAGGCAGGATGAGTGGGAGAAAAGCCTTCGAAGAATTGGCTTTTATCTTGGCAAATTCATCTATCTTCTGGATGCATATGATGATGTGGAAG
>OLSO01001970.1_pt1 | contig 13742 bp, 10 predicted proteins | sample 1672441 | NCBI WGS metagenome assembly OLSO01 (sample SAMEA3136686, study PRJEB25190) | human gut metagenome | biome: human gut; feature: human-associated habitat; material: faeces | place: Austria | collected 2013 | reverse complement strand
TGGAAACAGATGATGAAAAGCTGGATTTTGACTGAGCAAATCATAGGAGGAAATGCTTATGATGGAGGAAATGAACAAATGGTTGTCTGCACATAAACAGCTGTGCGTGATAACTGGAATTTTTGGTCTGTTAGTATCACCATTTTTATGGCCGGTATTTCTGGCAGTGATCATACAGTCCCTTTCACTGGTCATTCCGGTTGCAGCAGGACTGTTTTTCTATGAAAAATTTATTATGAAAAAGGACAAGGAGGAAACGAATGAGAATGATGATGACAACAAACAGCAAAAGAACCATGCAGATGCCCGTAAAGTACATGCAGATGCTGAAAAGACCGAGGATTTACCGAAAAATCATGAGAAGGGATCGGAAACGGTAAATTTCGATAATCAGGAGAAGCAGGCAAGATGCAGGGCACAGGCTGCCATATGGTACGAAGATGAAGGCTTTGAGCGGATCCAGGCGATTCGGAAAACTCTGGAATCTGAAAATCGAAACCGTTTTTCAGTAAACAGGGAAGGAATCTGCAGTATTTCCATTGGAAAAAGGAAATATCGAAGGATTGGAATTTTAAAAGGTTATCCTTTTGGACAGACAGAGGTGATCCGGGAAAAACTAAAGAAGGATGGTTTCATCACCAGTATGGGATGCAATAATTATCTCTGGATCTCATGGTAGAGAGGAGCTGGAACATGAGTATTTGCTGTAAAGCCATCCGGCAGATCTATTATAATGCAGGAAGTGGATATACGGTAGCTTCCTACATGACCAATGAAGATTTACCGGAGGAAGTAAAAAAACAAAAGAATGGAAATTATGGAATATTTCAGGCATTTGGAACCGAACTTCCGACAAACGAAGGCCTGGATGTGGAACTGACGGGAGACTGGAAACCCACAAAATATGGAATGCAGTATAGTGTGAGCAATTTTTCAGTAACCATGCCAACCACAAAAGAAGGTATTCGGACTTATTTGTCGTCATCCCTGATCAAAGGGATCGGACCGGCAATGGCAGCCCGCATCGTAGAAACGTTTGGGGAAGACACACTGAATGTTTTTAATGACAGCCCGGAGAAACTTCTTCAGGTAAAAGGAATTACGCAGAAACGCTTAGATGATATTCTGGAAGGATATCAAAAAAGCAGTTCCATCCGGGAACTGATGATGTATTTGTCCCCTTTTGGGGTGGCTCCTGCAAAAGTTTCAAAAATACAGGAGAAATTTGGCCCTGCTGCAGTTATGATCGTGAAGGAGGAGCCTTTCCGGCTCTGTGAGGTTCATGGATTTGGATTTCTGACTGTTGACCAGATTGCAGTAAAGGCAAAACATTTCCGTGCAGATGATCCCCTTCGTATTAAGGCTGCTATTTTACATATTATGTCAGAAGCAGAAGGCGAAGGACATTTGTATTTAAAAAGAGAGGACATTATAGAACGTGTCGAAAAACTTTTAAATCACAACAAAGATGTTTCACCGGTCTCTGAACGGGCAATCCGGGATACAGGCAATGATATGATCCATACAGATGGAAGCCTGGTCTGCCACGATGGAGGGTTTTATACACGCAAAAGCTTCCAGGCCGAACTGGGAGCTGCTGCCGCATTAGTCAGACTCCATATGCAGACGGGAATGGCTGTAAATGTTGACCGTATTTTAAGAAAGATCCAGAAAGAACAGGATATTATTTTGAATGCGAAACAGCAGGTGGCAGTAAAAAATGTCTTTGAAAACCCGGTATCCATCATTACAGGAGGACCCGGCAGAGGAAAGACTACGGTGATCCGTTTCATCATTGCTGTACAGGAAGCATTGGATAAAAATGCGGTGATCCTTTTATGTGCACCTACAGGCATCGCCAGAAGGCGAATGCGGGAATGTACAGAGTATCCAGCAATGACGATCCATAAATCCATAGGGCTTACCGGAGAAGCTGGAGAGGAAGAATGGAAGAACGAGCAGCCAATTCCAGATGACCTGATCATAGCAGATGAGTTCAGCATGGTCGATATGTATCTGGCGGATAAACTGTTTTCCAGTATTAAATCCGGTGCCAGACTGGTTCTGGTGGGTGATAAAGATCAGATCGAATCCGTAGGGCCTGGAAAAGTATTTCAGGAGATCATTGATTCCGGCGTATTTCCGGTAACTGTCTTAGATGAATGTTTCCGACAGGAAGGGAATTCCACCATCAGCCAGAATGCCATTAAGATCAATAAGAATCAGCTGGATCTGGTGTTTGATGATACCTTTCAGTTTATTCCGGCTTCCACACCGGAGGAGGCTTCGCGAAAGATACAGAAGATCTATCGAAAAGAAGTACTGCAGAGAAACGGTTCTTTGGAAGAAGTGCAGGTGATGTCACCGCTTCGGAAAGATACGGAAGCAGGTACGGATGCATTGAATCTGGTATTGCGTGACATTGCGAATCCAAAGCGTTTCGGTTATCCGGAAATCACAAATGGCAGGAATACTTACCGGGAAGGTGACCGGGTCATGCAGACAAAAAACAACGATGAAGTAGCAAATGGCGACATTGGAGAAGTCATAGGGATTTTTCGGAAAGATCAAAAAATGGTCATGCGTGTAGATTTTGGGGATGGCCGGGTCATGGAATATCAGGAGGAAGACTATTGGCCGCTGACACTGGCATATGCGATTACGGTACATAAGGCTCAGGGCAGTGAATATCCGATGGCAATCCTTCCAATGCTTCCATGTTTCCGGTGGATGCTTCGCAGAAACATTTTCTATACGGCAGTAACAAGAGCCAGAGAAAGGTTTATAATTGTGGGAAGCAAACGTGCAATCGCACAGGCTATCCGGACGGATTACATCAGCCGGCGAAACACCATGTTTGGGTACCGTATCCGAAAAATATATGAAGCAATCCTGGAACAGGAAAAGAGCGCATAAAGAATGAATGACAGGCAGACGTTGGAAAAACCCAATGCTCTGCCTGTTTCTTTCCTTCGTATGCAGAAAAGCACATAATGAAAGAGGAGGGAACAAAATGCCAGATCTTTGTTTTTATGCACCATGGATTATGAAAGAACCCATTCCGAACCCATTTCGGATGATGTTGGAAAAAGCAGGGAAAAAACGGATCAGCTATGATGAAGCGGATTGTTCCATGCGAAATATCAGGAAGCAGGGAAAAGTATCGCGCCTTCATGGGCCTACGTTACATGCTCTTCTGACACTGATTCAGATCCGGAAAGAAAAAGACTCTGGTGCTGCCGGTATACAAAGGGGCAGGGATGCCATAAATTATTTCTGCATGGAATATCCTGGAAATCAGGGAAAGTATGTAATGACTTATAATTCGAAAAACGGACGTTTCAGTGGGATTTTAAAGACAGAAGAAAAAAATGAGAAGCTTCCGGGAATCCGGGAGGGCAAAAACACAGGCGAGCAGTACCTGGCCCTTTTAGCTTATGCCAATCTGGTCCCGGATAATCCTTTATTTAACGAAGAGTTCCAAAAAAATTTCTACATACTTGAAGAACAGGAAAAAAAGGAATGGGAAGACAAGGAAGCTGCACTGCGGGCGGCATTTATCTGCTGCGATGCCATGTACTGCGAAGTAATAGCAAATCCGCAGCAGGCGGTCCCGCTGGAAAAGAGCCAGTTCCGTGCAGAGGAACTGGAGGATGTGCTTCCGGAATATAAAATTGCGGCCGGGGTATATGCACCAAACGATGAAATCTATGGAAAGTTTCATGTGCTTTTGCCTGTAAATGAGAAGACAAAAAGAACACTTTTTGAATTAAAACAGATCTACTCTGGCAGATGGGATGTAAATGAAAGGACAAAAGAAAGGATCCCTTCGCTTCCAGAAGACTATCTGGTAAGTAAGGAAGCTGAAGAAATCCTGCAGATGGTGGATAAGACACCGGCAAGGCTGTTTATGCTGACAGGCGATGCCGGTACTGGAAAGACAACGGATGCCAGAATGATCGCCCAGATATTAGGGCTTCCATATTATGTGTTCACCTGTGGACCTGGAACGGATGAACTGGAACTTTTAGCGACCACCGTGCCAAATATGGGCGGAACAGCACATCTGGAAATGGAATTGCCACGTCTGGAAGACATTGAAATGGATCCGGCTTCAGCTCTTGCAACGGTAAATGGCATTTATGAGGAGGGGATCAGCCGGGAAAAAGCTTTTCGGGAGATCCTGAAAGCAGTTTATGAAAAAGGCTATGAAAAGTCGAAAAATGAAAAAGACTTCCTATTAAAAGAGTCAGAAATCGTAAAGGCATGCAGGGAACCATCTGTGATTGAAATTCAGGAGCCGGCCATGATTGAAAAACCTGGGACACTTACGAGATTAAACTCCCTGTTTGACGATGGAGCTGTAACCGATCTGGTAAATGGAGAACAGATACGGAGAAATCCGGATACGATTGTGATCATGACCACCAATCTGGATTATGTTGGCTGTCAGAACTTCAACCAGTCAGTTCTTTCCCGAATGAATCTGATTCAGCCAAAGGAAGCCCTGACAGAAGAGGAAATGGTAAAAAGGGCAATGAAAAGAACAGGGTTTAAAAACAAAGAACTTCTGTCCTTTATGGCTGCCACGGTCTACAAGATCCATGAATATTTGATCGAACAGGACATTACGGATGGCGTATGCGGATACCGGGAATTGGAAAACTGGGTGTTAAGTTACATGGTTTCCAATGATCTCAGGAGGTCAGCATGGACAGCACTGCTCAGTAAAGCATCCATGGACAGGGAAGAACGGGGAACTATGGAACGCGTCTTTCTTCTTCCTCATTGTGATGTGGATTAAAAACGGATGGAGGAAACGAATGAAAAAGGCTTTATACCGGAAACGGATATGTGCAGAGAAAGAAAAACTGACACCGGAAAAAGTATTTCATACGCCGCAGTATCGTGATCTTTTGACCTCGATCGGGCATGAAATCACGGGTGGAAAGTTGACTACATTACGGTTATATGATGATAAAAATTCAGGGATTGCAGGATGGAATCAGGGAGAAACTGTTGCCGTAAATCTTGGAAACCAGATTACGTCAAGTTTTCTGACACTGGAATTAAAAAGTGACAGCCTGATCGGGATTCTGGGACATGAATGCGGACATTACCGGTATACGGATTCTGCACTTAGAAAAAGGTATGCCGAGCATATGTTAAATGGCAGCTGGTATCCAAAGGAGCCAGTACCGGAAAATGCACAGGAAAAAGAGGCATTGGATGCGATGAATGTCTACTTTGAAAGAAAAGATAAAGCAATCCTTTCTATCTTTCTGCAGACAGCATCTTATCTCAGCAATCTTTTGAATGATATGTACATAGAAGAGAAGATGTGCGCCCTTTTTCCGGGAAGCATCCGCAGGGGAATCCTTATGAATCGTGACCGAAATGTGGAATGGCTTCCAACACTTAGGGAAATGCTGGAAACGGAGAAAGACAGGTTATCTATTCTTATGAACCTGTGTGCACAGTATGCCTTGTCTTCAAGGGTCAATGCCTGGGATGGTGCGGATTACGAGCTTATTGATACACTAAAACTGCTTATGCCGGTCATTGATGAAGCGGGAAAGGCAGCAGATGACATGGAGAGATATCTTGCCGCCAACCATATCCTTCTGATGATCTGGAAATATTTTGCGGAAATCATAGATGAAATAGAGAAGAACAGTACAGAAAATGAAGAGCAAAAGCCAGAACAGGAAGAGCGTGAAGGGCAAAAGGAAAACCCGAATGAATCCGAAGAAGAACCGGAGGAAGAAAAGCAGGGTAACACAGGGGCACAGACTGAGCAAAATGAAGATAAGATCAGAAAAGAGGATACGGAACAGGAGTCGGAAACAGAAGACAAAACCGAAAGAAACGGAAAGGATCAGGAAACGGAAGGCCATGAAAACGGGCGCACGGCAGAGCTTCAGAAGTTCCTGCAGCAACTGTGTGAAAATCTTCCGAAATGTGTCAGGGAGTCTGGTGGCTTCGAAGACAAACAGAATGAATGTGGCATCCCTGCCTCAGAAACGGAAGCATCCAGTGATAATGCCTTGCAAAAAATCCTTTATGAAATGGCGAAAGAGACGCTTGATGAGAAGATACAGAAAGAAATTTTCGAACATCTTCAAAAGGAATTGATGGAGATACCGTTTGAAGAAGGCCATGACCTGGTACAGAAAAAACTTTGCCGTAAGACCGAGATATCAGATTTTTTAAAATTACTGACAGAAAAATATGAGGGGCAGCTAAAACAGGTAAAAAAGAGACTTCGCCTGAAACTGCTTCCTATATTGAAAAATCAGAAAGAACGCACGGAACATAAGCTTTTTCTTGGACGTCGGGTAGATCTTCGAAACATAGCTGCACCGTCTGGGGCAGTATTTAAGAAACAACAGCCAGGAAAAAAGCTGGATATCTGTGTGGCTGTGCTGGTCGATAATTCTTTTTCCATGTGTGGGGAACGGATGGATCATGCCATTCTTGCAGCACTTTGCCTGTATGATTTTTGTATGGAATCAGAAATACCGGTTTTGGTGTGCGGACATCATACAGATGGATACCGGCATGAGAACCTGAAAGACGAAACGGTGTATCTGCATTGCTGCGCAGATTTTGAAACGGATGAAAAGGATCGGTTCCGGATCGCTGGTATGCAGCCTTATGGAAGCAACCGGGATGGAACTGCATTGTGGTATGCTGGCAGCCGGCTTTTAGAACGACCGGAAAAGCAGAAACTGCTGTTTGTGATCAGTGATGGTGCACCTAATGCAAACCAGTATGGAGGCACAGGGGCAAAAAGGGACCTTCAGAAGATTCGGAAAAAGCTACTGCAGCAGGGAGTATTCTTTCAGGCGGCTGCAATCGGAAGCGACAAGGAAGCAATTCAGGAAATTTATGAGGAATCTTTTCTGGATATTACGGATCTTGAACAGCTTCCAGCTCTTCTGACAAAGAAATTGCTGCGTTTTATCAGGAGGTAAGGATGAACAGGAAAAACAGGAAAGAAAAAGAACAGAATACGGATGTATCAAAACAGATCTGTGTTCAGAAGACACAGAATACGTTACTGGAATTTAATAGCTTTTTGCGGATGGCAGAGCCAAAGGATTTCTGGCATTTTCACGAAGACTTTGCCAGCGATTATTCCAGGATCCGGGCGGTCATGGTTGACTACAGCAAAGAAGACAGCATCAGCGTTTATGCAAATCTGAGCCCGGAAATCATAAAATACCTGTACTCCCGTATATGGAATAATGTACAGGAATTTAAATTCTTCCAGCAAAAGATCTTTTGCGAGGATAAAAATTCCAACACAGGAAGGGTTACAGTATTTTCCATACAGAGGAAGGTTCGCAACAACAAAGGAGAAGTTTTAAATTATCCGTGGGTTGTCAGGATACAGAATGGCACCGGTATAGCGATGCATAATGCCAATGGCGGCCAGTATTGTAAAAAAGACAGCTACCGGAAAGAAAAAGAGGTTACCATACAGCTGAAAGATGAGGAAATCTTCACACTGTTTGCAAGAACTTCTGCTGTGATCCAGTCATTTGAACAGGATTGCATGACACGCCGCAGACAGGCTGGAAATTTCCGGAATTTGTACAGAATGATAGAAAAACTCATTGTGGGAACTGAGGAGGAAAAAGATAATGCTGCGTAAAAGAATAAAGAAGAACACATTGAAATGGAAAAAAATCTATGCGGAACAGTTTCTTGAAATGATGGACGAGGAAGAAAATGCTTTACAGAAGATTTATCTGACAGGGTATGTACTTGAACTGAAAAAGAACCGGTATTTTGCCGGATGGTACAAAGACCGGATCGTTTGCCGTTCCCTGGAGTATGCACGTTATTTTCCGAGTGCTGAGGCAGCGGAAGAGTATGTACATAAGTATCTGGGATTTGCAGGCATGACCTGTTATGTCTGCCATGTAAACTGGACGCTGGCTTCCTGCGAGAGTGAAAATATGGAAGATAACGAAGAGAACTTGTTAGAGGAAAATGGTAAGATCCTTTCGTTTGCAAATTATGCAGATGTAAAGCAATACCAGAAACAGCGAGGCATGGAACATTCTACAATGGCGATCACTTATGCAAGCCGGAAAAAGAAGATTATCCTGGCAGCATAAGAACAATTTTGGGGGACTGGCGAACAGTCCCCTTTTTATATGGGAAAACAGGAGGAAATTGGATGGAATGGAAGATTTATGAAGAATGGCTTGATATTACCCTGTACCGGCAGATGACGAACCTGATCTATAAGCTGTCATCTAATGAGGAAAAATATAAAATTTATATGCAATTAAAAGAAAATGATATGTTTCTGGAAAAGCCGAAAGTAGACATGGAAACCGCTTATGGACTGCACTATCCGGGAGAAGTCCTGGAGCGCATCGGAGAACATCTGACCTTGACAAAGCAGACATACCGTGCCCTCGGACTTGCCCTGGCAAGGATGATGCCTTTGCAGGAGACCTGTATGTTCAATGGAACTCAAAAGGATCTGTTTTGGAAAAAGATGAAACAGATTCTTGGAGAGAAAGACCTGTTTTTGATCAGTATCAATTATATCTGTGAGGAAAAGGAAAAGAATCGGTGGAAACAGGCCATGCATGCGTATCCATTTGAGCGAGCAGAAGAAATGCTGTTTGCCATGTCCATCCTTCCGGATGATGAAACACTGTGGGAAGGCATAAAACAGAGACTTGCTGACAGCTTTTCAAAGAACCGGAAGATATCCGTATTTACTGAATGGAATCTTTTCGTGTGGATGGTAGGCAAAGTAATGACAAAGCTTAAAGGGTATCGCAAAAAAGATCTGGATATCCTGAAACTGCTGGTAAAGTTAACAGGCACAAATGCTAAAAATGCGGATGCCGTTTTGGAAAAACGTATGCGTATGTTTGGATATTCCGACAAAGAGACCGCTTTTTTAAATTTTGTACTGATGTATTTTGTAGAGAGACCCGATCGGATAAGCCTTTCCGGGTTGACAGCAGAAAAAATTGGTCTGAATGTATTAGAGGCATTTTTGCCCGGAAAAGAGACATATCCAGAAGAAGCTTATGTACTTTGTTCACGGATTTTAAGAACATATGGGAAACTTTCTGTCCGTATCGACGGTAAAGAACGGCTGGAAAAATGTATGAATGAAACGTTCAGGGTGGAAAATGTAAAAACGTTTCTTACGTTGTTTCCATTTAGAAGTAATGAACCGGAAGAGTGGCACTACATTGATCTGACAGAAGAAAAATGGGATCCTCTGGTAAAAGAACTCTCTTCGGAAGAATTTGAAGCGTGTGTTACAGATACTCTGAAAGGCAAAACATACAGTACGAAAAGTTTGCTGAAGTATCTGGAACGTTATGAAAACCTTACAGAAAAAAGATACCAGGATGTTTTTTGGAAAAAGAGTGAGCCGGAACTACATGTGGTTTTCAACCGGCTGATCCTGCATGGGATTTTGGATGGAAAAAAGTATCTGGAAGAGTTTGTAAAGGATTATAAAAATGAAGATCCAGATTTGGAAAAGAAATGGGAATTTATGGCAGGATATTTAAAAAGTGAAATAAAGGGTCTTTGTAATGAGCATTCCTATCCTATGCTGAAATTTCTGATCAATGAGATTGGAATGGATGGATGCGAATTCTTAAGCCCCTGGAGGATTTTAAAGGAAACTTTCTCCTTGGGATACTATGCTATCCGACATAGAGAGTGCGAATTTTTTTCGCCAGTTCTGGGAAAAGAGGAACACCGGGAACTGTTTTCAATGGTAGAAAAGAAGTTTTTTTATGAATATCCGGATATTTATCCAGAATACCTGACGGCCTTACTTTTAAAGGAAAGTACAGCACTTTGGATGGAACAGTCAGAAGCATATGAGCTTTCCAAATTGCTTCTTCCATTTATAAGTGATTCTTATCGAAGAGAAACCCTGTATCAGAAATATATGACAGAAGAGGATCGGAAAAGATATCAGGAACGGAAAGAATGGCTAAAGGAACAGAAAAAACGGATAGATCACTGGAAAACTGAAAAAAACATCAAACAGCAGTTTAATCAGATATTATGGGAAAACAGAAAAACGGATAAGGAGATTCAGTCTATTTATGAGTTTTACAAGAATGGTCGTTATTCATATGGCCATAAAAAGCTCTACTGTAAGATCGTTTCCTCGTATTTAAAAGATAATTTTGCAGGAACAGCGAAAAAGCCTATGGCAAAAAAGGAAGCTCTGTATCTTCTTAAGCTGGCAGAAAATATGTACCAGGACGAATGCATGGAGTTACCGGAGATTACTGAATTAATAGAAAGGGCAGAGGTAGCGTGATGATCGAAAGAATCTTAAAGCACATGAATATTTACAGGGAAATGAAAAATGCAGCAATTCCCCTGAACCTGATAGGAAAGAAAGGGGAAGATTCCTGTATGAATGCGGCCAGACTGGTAAATCAGCAGGAACTTTCCGGTCTGATGGAGGGGTTAAATGAGGAGACGATTTCTTCTTTGATGGACGATCCGGAAATACTCAGCTATTTGGGGAAAATGAACAAAAAGGATTTTTCTATTTTAGAACCAGACCGCATCAGAATGGTCATAGAATGTGCAGGAAATGAAAAACTGTCCGAATTCCCCTATGAAAAGATTGAGAAAGTACTGGCAGATAAAGAAATCCCGGACCGGATCGTATATGTTTATCTGAAATATTATGCTTTTCTGGAACCGAAAGAAGAGTTAAAGAAACAGCTTGTAGCAAGTCTTGATACCTGCATTGGTGAGTTTGATGTTGCCCGTGCGGGAATAAAGATACGCATGCTTTTGATAAATCCGGTTTTTTCAACAGAGCTTCTTTATGAGCTGCTCAAGGATGAGGAATCATTGGCATTACTTTTGAAGCAGGATCTGATGGAACTCGTAAATTATTTATCCGAGTTTTGTAAAGAAACGGAAAGCTTAAATAAGAAACAGCTGGAAGAACTGAGCCGGCATCCAAAAGAAATTCGGAATGGACTGGAAGTGGTTCTCACTCAGATTCCAAAAGAATGGCAGGCCTCTTTTCTTCACTTGTGGCTTTGGAATGAATCATTATATGCAGATATTCCAAAGCTGATAAGATTTTTGACAGGTCCGGATGCAGATTTTGAAAAGGTTTCAAACGGAAAGGCAGCCTATGTGAACACTCTGTATGGAAATCCGCTTCCAGATATGGATCTTTATGAGCTCACTTTGGAAAAGACAGAGCTTATCCTGTATGCCATTACGAAACGGAAGAAACATTTCCTGGAACTTTTGCGAAAGAATGGAGACTGGCTTATAAACCTTGACAGGAATTCGTTGATTCTGGATGAAGAGGTTTATAAAAGATGCCTGAATCTAAATACTTTAAACGAGCAAAATTTAAGGGATTGTGAATATATGGTAGTTCCCTGGAGAAAGAGTGAAGAATCACTGTTTTCGAAGCCTCGTGTATTTGAAGAATTGAAAGTCCTGTACAATGTGAAAGCAGTCTATATAGACCTGTATGATCGTTTAGCATACTCCAAAAGTGATGATCGTCTTCGGGTGATCCGTGAGTTGATAAAAAGAGACTGCCTGACAGATGCATTAGAGGAAAATCAGGTTGAGCGATTGGCAGAAGCTTTGTCAAAAAAGCCGCTTTCCAGATGGATGCAGGAGGATTTTAAAAACATTCTGGATCTTCGGCATGAAACAGCCATATGGATTCTGATATTTTTAATGAATTTTACTGAACTTTTAAAAGAGCTTACAAGGGATAATCAGGTTTACTTCCTTTTACATAATCAGAATCTTTTAAATGGTTGTTCCGGATTACCCGCATTGATGGATAAACTGTTGGTGCAGGATCCTTCCTGGAAGAATTTAAAGACAGAATTGAATATTTCGGATGCTTTTGTCGCGGAAAATAAATCCAATATCCAGAAGTTCATTTATGAAGGTGGCGCTGAGATCACGACTTCCTTTCTGAACAGGCAGCCGAAAAAGAAGGAAGAAATCCGAAGAATCGTAAATGCTGAGTTATTAGGCAAATTCATGTAGCTGAAATACCATGGAGGCGATCTGGGACGGGAAATTGCTTTTCCAATAAAAAGAGATACAGAAGAAATCTGGAAAGAAAAGCTGCTGCGCGTGGATTGTGGATGGGAAATCTGGGAAGAGGACAGCCTGCTTCCGGTCATGCAGATAGGAGAAGTACCGCTGCGCAGCTGCATTTCCTATCGGAATGGTCCAAATTGTGATTGTCTGTTATCCTGTTTTGATGCAAATAAAAAAATTATATTTATCAAACACAATGGTAAAATTGTATTTCGTGCAATCCTCCGTCTGACAAAGGGATCTTTTGTAGCTGCGGATGAAAGGAAGACGATTGAGTTTGTTGATGTGACTGTCAAAAGCGAACCACATGAAAATAAAGCAGAAGAACTGGTTTTGTTTTTGGAACGTTATTATCAAAGCGGACTTAGCGAACAGGAAATACGAAAAGCAGTAAATTTAACTGCTATGCTGGTAAAAGAAAAAGCAGAAAAACTTGGAGCAAGGCTTGTGCTTAGCAGCAGTTATAAGAATGTTCTGGAAAATAAAAACTATGTTTTGACAAACTTTTATATGTATATTTCCGCATCTAAAAATGGAAGCCAGTATCTGGACAGCCTTGGAGGGGTCGCTGGTGTCAGTGCTTCCGGAAGCTATACCTGCAATACATTTTTGCTGGAAGCAGAAGAGAGGAGAGAAGAGAGCTTATGAATATACGAAGAGCAGGAAGAAGAGTAGTAAAAAACCTACATAAAGAGTATGGCATATATCGGATCGGTTTTGTAAATATTTATGGTGAAGAAGATGAAACAGAATTGGACGCCATGAACATCAATGATCTGGAAAGATTATGGCTGTCTCTTTGTCCGGAATTTGAGTGCAAAGGAAACAGTGTATGCTATGTGGAACGGGTAGGTTAAAAAACACCCGATGCAATTCGGGGAAAAAGTGTCTTGTAAAGGTCATTCATTGATGCTAAGATAAAATAAACAAAAGCTTTTTCGAAAATTTCTTCATAACATAAAAAGAATAAAGTGGGAGGTGACAGCGAACGTGGCAGATGAAAAAATTGTGCCAGAGAACGGATTGGAAGTACGTTACGAAAGATATAAAGGTATTATTAAGAATTTTACACTCATGAGTGACATATTTATGAGAAATGTTTTCAAACAGAGAGAATGCCTGGAATATGTTCTGTAGGTCATTATGGAAAAACAGGATCTGCGAGTAATTGATCAGATCATCCAGAAGGATTATAAGAATCTGCAGGGACGATCCGCAATCATGGACTGTGTTGCCAGAGATTCCGAAGGCAAACAGTTTGATGTGGAGATCCAGCAGGATAATGAAGGTGCATCACCTAAGAGGGCACGTTACCATAGTGGTTTGATGGACATGAACACTTTGAATCCGGGTCAGGATTTTGATGAATTACCGGAAAGCTATGTGATCTTTATTACCAGGGATGACATCCTTGGGTATGGCTTTCCTATTTACCATATTGACAGGCATATCAAAGAAGCCGATGATAGCTTTCAGGACGAAGCACATATTATATATGTGAATTCCAGAAAACAGGAAGACACAGAACTTGGGAGACTTATGCATGATCTGCATTGTAAGAATGCTGATGAAATGCACAGTCCGGTTCTTGCAAAACGGGTACATGAATTAAAAGACACGCAGAAAGG
>OLSO01001969.1_pt1 | contig 13748 bp, 9 predicted proteins | sample 1672441 | NCBI WGS metagenome assembly OLSO01 (sample SAMEA3136686, study PRJEB25190) | human gut metagenome | biome: human gut; feature: human-associated habitat; material: faeces | place: Austria | collected 2013 | reverse complement strand
CGACCAAACCATATACAGAAGATATTCTCGGGCTTCCGGTGATCAATATCCGGTACGTGCCGCTGAGTAACACGTTTAATGCACTGATAAAAAGGACGATGGATATTATCGGTTCTTCGATTGCGATCATTGCTTCATCACCGGTGATGCTGATTCTGTGCATTCTGATCAAGCTTACCTCTCCAGGACCGCTGATCTATAAACAGGAACGTGTCGGACTGCATAATCAGACTTTCCGAATGTATAAATTCCGTTCCATGGAAATTCAGAAGGAGTCTGAAGAAAAAAAAGCATGGACTGTAAAAAACGATCCAAGAGTTACCGGTATCGGGAAGTTCATGCGTCATACCAGTCTTGATGAACTTCCACAGCTTTTTAACATCCTGAAAGGGGAAATGAGTCTTGTGGGGCCAAGACCGGAGCGGCCGTTTTTTGTAGAAAAGTTTCGGGAGGAAATACCACGGTATATGGTAAAACATCAGGTGCGTCCGGGCCTTACCGGATGGGCACAGGTAAATGGTTACCGTGGTGACACTTCTATCAGGAAGAGGATCGAATGTGATCTGTACTATATCGAAAACTGGTCTGTAGGATTCGATATCAAGATCATGTTCCTCACCATATTCAAGGGCTTTATCAACAAGAATGCATACTAAAAAGGGGAAAAGGAAAAGATGTCAAAACCTCGGAAAAAAAGGAAAAAAGTTCTGTTTATCCTGGAAATTATCGTACTGCTCCTGTTTATAGGCGGTCTGTACGTTTATGGACAGATTTCAGCCAAACTGGATAAGATTGATATTCAGGAGACAGATCTTCAGGAGCAGGATATCGTAACCAATGATCAGGCACCGCAGATGACAGGATATACCACATATGCACTGTTCGGACTGGACCACAGAAGCAAGAATGAGAAGCTGAATACAGAGAACAGTGATACCATCATCATTGCGAGTATCAACAATGACACAAAAGCAGTCAAGCTTGTGTCTGTCTATCGAGATACACTTCTGAATGTGAAAGATGATACCTATTCCAAAGCAAACGCAGCCTATGCGCTGGGCGGCCCGACACAGGCTGTCAATATGCTGAATACCAATCTGGATCTGAATATTACAGATTATGTGTCAATTGACTTCGACGCTCTGGTAACGGTAATAGACTGTCTTGGAGGTCTGGATATCCCGCTGTCCTATGCAGAGATTGTGCATATGAATAACTACTGTGTGGAAACTTCTGAAGAGACAGGCAAGAGTTACACCCCTGTTGAACTGCCGGATCCGAAACCGGAAGATCAGGAAGCAATTGTGGGAACTTACCATCTGAATGGTGTACAGGCTACTTCTTACTGCCGTATCCGTTATACCGCAAGTCTGGATATGGGACGTACAGAAAGACAGAGAAGAGTAATCCAGATGATTGTAGATAAGGCAAAAAAAGCCGGACTTTCCACAATCTTTGATATTATGGATCAGGTATTCCCGATGGTTAAGACTTCTGTTTCCAAAACAGAAATCCTGAAAATGATTCCGGCAATGATCGGATATGGAATCGATGAAACCACAGGATTCCCGCAGGATTACAAATTTTCTACGGTTAAGGGCAGTGTTATTGTACCGACAACTTTGGAATCCAATGTTCTCAAAATGCACCAGTTCCTGTATGGAAATACAAATTATACACCGACAGAAGATGTACTGAACAAGAGTGCACAGATTACCACAATAGCAGGTGGCGGTGAGGCACAGAGTACATCTCCGGCAGCAACGGAGGCTCCGAGTGCCACAACGGATGATTCCTATACATGGCAGGGGGATACGGATACTTCATATTCCTATGATTACAGCAGTGACGACAGTGATTATAGCGACAATACGGATTACAGCGGCGGTGATAATACCGATTACTCCGGTGGTGGGGACGACACAGACTATTCCGGCGGTGGAGATGATGCTGGAAGTGATTATTCCGCAGAAGATTCCGGTGGCGATTCCGGCGGCGGTGAGGATCTTTCAGACGGAGAATAAAAAAGAAATAATCAATTAGAAGAAGGACCATCCAGTAACGGGTGGTCCTTTCTGGACAGGAGAAAATTATGAATACAGTGAAAACAGATGTAATCATTCCGGCATACCGTCCGGGGGAGGAATTTGAGAAACTTCTGGAACGTCTCAGTGCTCAGAAATATCCGGTTAACAGAATTATTGTTATGAATACAGAAGAAAAATTCTGGAAAAAAACATGGGAGGAAAAATATCCTCTTGTGGAAGTGCATCATCTTACAAAGGAAGAGTTTGATCACGGGGCAACAAGAAGACGGGGCGCAGAGCTGTCCGATGCAGAAATTCTGGTTTTTATGACACAGGATGCCCTGCCGGCAGACAGGAAACTGATCGGCAGTCTTGTTACAGCGATACAGGAAAATGAGAAGGTCGGTGCTGCCTATGCCAGACAGCTTCCAAAAAGTGATTGTGGTTTCCTGGAAAAATATACCCGTTCTTTTAATTATCCGTCAGAGTCCTGCCTGAAAACAGAGAAGGATCTGGCAACACGGGGAATTAAAACCTATTTCTGTTCCAATGTCTGTGCTGCCTATGATCACAAAATTTATAACGAAATCGGTGGATTTCCGGAACATGCGATTTTTAATGAAGATATGATTTATGCAGGATGGATGGTAAAAAAAGGATACGGAGTTGCCTATGTGGCAGAGGCAAGAGTTTACCATTCCCATAATTACAGCTGCGCGCAGCAGTTTCACAGAAATTTTGACCTTGGTGTTTCCCAGGCGGAGCATCCGGAGATATTTGAGGGAGTTCCATCTGAAGGGGAGGGAATCCGGCTGGTGAAAAAAAGTATGGCATATCTGACAAAAACAGGACACATCTGGATGATACCGGGACTGTTTTTTCAGAGCGCTTCCAAATATGCGGGATATTTTCTCGGAAAGCGATATAAAAAACTTCCTGAAAAGCTGATTCTATCCTGCACCATGAGTCCGGAATACTGGAAGAAAAAGAAATAAACAAACCGGATCAGAGGGTCACTCTTTTTTAAAAGATATATCACAGTTTGAACACAATTGCCTGTTAAACTGTGTCTTATAAAGCGATGGCAGAAGAAAAAATAAAGAAGGGAGCACCAGAATCATGAGTGAAGAAAACAGATGGGGTGAAAACCTGCCGGAAACAGGCGGCAACGCTCCTAAAGAGGGTAATGCTCTGAATACTTATGGAAATACAGACACTGGCAGTGCAACAGGCAGTGGCATGGATCATATAGAGACCGTACAGGAAGAGAAAACAGATTCTGACAGAAGAACATCTGAAGTGAATTTCACAATGGAAAAACCACTGACACATCCATATTCAGCAGGCAGACGGATGCAGGAGGGCAATGCCGGAAACACACAGAATGGCGGTATGGCTCAGGAAAAACCGAAATACGGACATTATGAAGTGCATCAGCCTCAGGCAGGAAATTATGCAGGAGGAAGCATACCGCCCAAGAAACCACAAAAACCCAGAACATCCGGTGGAAATGGGAATAACGGTTTTGGCAAAAAAGCAGCGACAGCAGTGGCTCTGGCTGTGATTTTCGGACTGGTTGCGGGTGCAGTATTCCAGGGAGTGAATATTGCAGCTGATAAATTCATAAAAGATGGCAGCAGTACACAGATTGAAAAAACAGAAACCATTGACGGAACAGACAACAGCAGTGCAGATAATAGTTCCACAGATTCCAGCGTACAGGATATTGTGGCAGAAAGCGGTACGGTAGCAGGCGTTGCACAGGCAACGATGCCATCTATTGTGGCAATTACTTCCGTCAGTGTTCAGGAGATCCCGAGCTTTTTCGGATATGGAACACGTCAGTATCAGAGTGCGGGAAGCGGATCCGGAATCATTGTAGGTGAAAATGACAGTGAGCTTCTGATTGCAACCAACAATCACGTAGTATCCGGTGCAACAACACTTACCGTATGTTTCGCGGATGGTGATGTTGTCGGTGCGGAAGAAGAAACACAGGCAATGGCCAGTGGTGACAGTTCCGGAAACGATGTGGATGTTGATAATGCGGTTTCAGCCAAGATCAAAGGTACCGATGAAGAAAATGACCTGGCAGTGATCGCAGTGGAGAAATCAGACATTCCGGAAGCAACTATGAGTAAGATCAAGATTGCACAGCTTGGAAGCTCCGATGATCTGGTTGTAGGAGAGCAGGTAGTTGCGATTGGTAATGCACTTGGATATGGTCAGTCTGTAACTTCCGGATGGGTAAGTGCCCTGAACCGCAGCATCAGTACAGAAGAAGGAGAGACATCCGGACTCATTCAGACAGATGCGGCAATCAATCCAGGAAACAGTGGCGGCGCACTTCTTAATATGAAGGGTGAAGTAATTGGAATTAATGCTGCCAAATATGCGGACAGCCAGGTAGAAGGCATGGGATATGCGATTCCGATTTCCAAGGCAGAGCCAATTCTGGAGGAGCTGATGAACCGCCAGACACGTGATAAGGTGGAGGATTCTTCCAAGGTTGGTTATCTGGGAATTAAGGCGGCTGATCTTACAACAGAAGCGATCCAGATGTATAATATGCCGGCAGGTGCTTTCCTTACACAGGTAACAGAAGGCGGTGCGGCCGACAATGCCGGAATAAAAAAAGGCGATATTATCGTGAAGCTGGATGGACAGAAAGTAAGTGGCAAGGATGACCTGGTAAGCAAGCTTCAGTATTACGAGTCCGGAGAAACCATTGAAGTGGTAATTGCCAGAGCAGAAAGCGGAGAATATAAGGAACAGACCGTGGAAGTTACACTGGGAAGCAAGCCATCTTCTGATAACTAGAAGAAAACAGCGAATAGAATTTATACAGGGAGCTGCAGGAAAATGCAGCTCCCTGGTTTTATAAAAAGTTAATTTGATACCTGAGGATTATGTGCTATAATATGCATAATAAAAACGAGAAAGGAAACGTTATGGCAGAGTTTGATAATAATAAAGACAATGATCAGGAGCAGAAATATGAAAAATTCTGCTTTTTATGCCGCAGACCGGAGAGTCAGGCAGGGAAGATGATTGACCTTCCCAATAATATACATATCTGTGCAGACTGCATGCAGAAGAGTTTCGATACTATGAATACACAGATGAGTAACGGAAATTATTCCGATCTTTTTAACATGCCGAATGTGAGTATGATCGACCTCAGCAGTCTTCAGAATCCGGGAAATCAGGCGAAGAAAATCAAGAAGAAATCCGAAACCCCGAAGCCGGTGATCAATCTTAAAGATATTCCGGCACCGCATAAAATCAAGGCAACATTGGACGAATACGTGATCGGACAGGAATATGCCAAGAAAGTAATGTCTGTAGGTGTCTATAATCATTATAAGAGAGTTGCCACAGACACCATGGATGATATTGAGATCGAGAAATCCAATATGCTGATGATCGGACCGACAGGCTGTGGTAAGACTTATCTGGTGAAGATGCTTGCCAAACTTCTTGAGGTGCCGCTTGCTATTGCAGATGCCACATCTCTTACAGAGGCAGGATATATCGGCGATGACATCGAGAGTGTAGTATCCAAGCTTCTTGCAGCGGCAGATAATGACGTGGAGAAAGCAGAGCATGGAATTATCTTTATCGATGAGATCGACAAGATTGCCAAGAAGAAGAATACCAACCAGAGAGATGTCAGCGGTGAGGCTGTTCAGCAGGGACTTCTGAAACTTCTGGAAGGAAGTGAGGTTGAGGTGCCGGTAGGTGCCACCAGCAAGAACGCAATGGTCCCGATGGTAACGGTAAATACAAGAAATATCCTATTTATCTGTGGCGGTGCGTTCCCAGATCTTGAGAACATCATCAAGGAGAGGCTGAATAAGCAGGCGTCCATCGGATTTTATGCAGATCTGAAGGATAAATATGACAATGATCCACATGTCCTGGAGAAGGTTACCGTAGATGATCTCCGTGCGTTTGGAATGATCCCGGAGTTTATCGGACGTCTTCCGATTATCTTTACACTGAACGGACTGACAGAGGACATGCTTGTGAAGATTCTTAAGGAGCCGAAGAATGCTATTCTCAAGCAGTACCAGAAACTTCTGGCTCTGGATGAGGTAAAACTTGAGTTTGAGGACGGAGCCCTTCATGCCATCGCACGTAAAGCGCTGGAGCGTCACACAGGGGCCAGAGCGCTTCGTGCGATCCTGGAAGAGTATATGCTGGATATCATGTATGAGATCCCGAAGGACGACAATATCGGTGAAGTAGTGATCACAGAAGGTTATATCCAGGGAAATGGCGGACCGAAGATTCTGATGCGTGGTCAGGAAACTCCGCTCATTGAAGGGTGAAAACGTGTTTTATAAAAGAAAAGGAGCGTGACAGATATGGCGAATTTTTGGGATGATCTTGGAAATACACTGACACGGAAGGCGAAGGGGCTCAGCTCCAGAGCAGAAAATCTTTATGAGATTCAGAAAATCCGGAATAAGCTTTCTGCACAGGAGCGTATGACAGAGAAGTTGATGATGGATATCGGAAAACTGATCTATACCCGTTATGAGCACGGGGAGGCAGTGGATGGTGAAGTAGGAGCAATCTGTGAAGAGATCAGTCAGCATATGCTGGAGGCGGATCACTTCCGGGATGCCATTGCAGCCAGCAAAGGTGAAAAATTCTGCCCGGCCTGCCATAAGGCAGTTATGCGGGAAGCAAGTTTCTGCCCTTACTGTGGAGCCGCGTGTCCTACTGCAGAGCTGGAAGAAAAAGCCACAGACGTAATCGAGCAGGCAGAGGAAGAGCTGAAAGATGCAGCGGAGGCAGAAGTTACGGAAGCAGAGGAAGTAACAGAAACTGTGAAAACTGAAGAAGCCGCTCCGGAAGCAGAGGTTTCGGAAGAGACAGATACACAGGAAGTGGTGGAAGAAGCAGAAGAAACTGCAACAGAATCCGAAGAGAAAACAGAATAAATATTTGAAGATGTGGCAGGCTCCTGAGAGAAAGGGAGCCTGTTGCTGTATTTTTTACAGGGAAAGGAAATAAAAACATATGGAAAATACAGGCCTTCAATACGAGAACAGTCTCACAAGACAGGCAGAAGAAGCAATGGATATGTGGACGAAAGAACTGGCGGATATGAGTGAAGAACTGATGAACGACCCCATGGCTGTTGTCAGGAGCCTGAATGATGCCAGAAATCTCTGCACGGCCGGATTTTTGATGAGAAGGCAGATACAGGTCTCTTTTCCGGAGCTTCTGGGTGGTGTTTCCGAAGAAACAGGGGAATCTTATGAAGATCTGACCGTAAACAACAATGTCCCATGGCCGGAGAAATTTCTTAAAGTTCTGAGCTCCAGGCTGGAAAAATATATGTTAAAGGAACAGGACGAGGTAGTAAAGGCAACCGAATGGTTTCAGTGGCTCAGTGACAAAAAATATCCCAGAAAAAGGGAACTTGCGGTAAAACTGTCTTTTCTTTTAAATATGGATGATTATACTACGACAAAATTTCTCCTTGCCTGTGGACATGAACCGTTCAGCGTAAGAAATCCGCTGGACTGTATCTGCCTGTTCTGCAAAATGCTGCGTCCCCGGGGAGACTGGACCAAAGTAAAAAGCATACTCAAAAAATATGAACAGAACAGGCCACGGTATGATGAAGAAGATGCCGGAAAAATACAGTCTGTAGGTAATATGGGGATGACCAGAATGATCAGCAACCAGATACCGGAACTGGCCGGTATCAGTGTCCCGGAATCCGAACGGGAAGATATGGAAGATAAGCTGATCGAATACATGTATTCCGTAGATTCAGAGTTTACCAGACGAAAAAACCTCGTGAAGAAAGATAAAAAAACGAAAAAAGTGATATCGGATAATCTTTCTGTTTATTATTCCGGATACTCCCTGCAGCGAAGAAAAGACCTGATGGAACTGACACGCTATCTTGTAAAACTCTATCCAACTTACGATTACTGGGCATATCACAAAGGTGACCGCAGAAGCGACGCAGTCGGAAAGGTCTCAAATTCCGGAGACAATCAGGTTAAGGTGGAGATCGCAGAAGATGGTTATCCGGATATGGGAAGCCTGGCCAAGGCATTTATGTGTGCTCATGGCTGGCAGTTTGCGGAACCCGGGGAGATTGGCCTGCCATCTCATGGAAGTCTGAAGACGAAACATGATAATATACCATTTAATAAAGAGATTTATCTTGTGTGTAAAGCTTATGAGAGAAGCAACCGTCTGGGTGCCATCAGACGTTTTGTGGAAAAACCGGACAATGCGGCCATTGTTGAACGTAAAGATATATTGCTGCTCGCATATCTGTTTATTTCCGGATATTCAAGAAATGAAAATGAAGATTTGCGGGATGAACTTTATGAAATGGCAGAAGCAAACGAAGAAAAACATTTTTCTGAAAATCTGGAAAACATTCTCGGGCAGCTGGAAGATGCGGTTGAATGCTGGGATGAATACGAAAAAATAGAAGGTTATATCAGCTGTATTAACGGATTTCTGATGATGTTTTCTTTTGACCCTCTTTATCCGCCATTTCCTCTGGACCGTTTTGTTCTTTATGCGCTTGTGGCGGAAGAGATAGGAACACCGGCTCTGTCATGGGATGGAAAAACAGAGAATTTAAGTGATATGTGGCTGGAATCCGGATACGGAAATATGGAAGAAGTGTGAATAAGAAAGGGATAAAAATAATGCGAAAAGTACTGCGGGAGGGAACATGGATCCGTTTATCCCAGGGTGAACTGTATAAAATTACCGGAACGCCTGTCGGAGAAGGCGGCGGAAGTATCGTATATCCGTGTAAAAAAATATCTCATTTTAATGGGAAAATTACAGTCAGTGAAATTGACTATGCGTTAAAAGAGTGTTTTCCACTGTCATCTGCCTTTGTTTTTGAGCGCAGGGAAGATGGTGAGATCGTATCTGCGACAGAAAATCCGGCAGCAGTCCGTTATCTTAATTCTGTCAGAAAAATGCAGATGCAGGAGCAGGAAATAACAGGAAAAATTTACAATACCGCGGCTAGAACGATTCCTGTCATTAGTGCTTCCTGGGAAGTTGAGCTCTCTTTTGATGAGGGACATACCTTTCATCTGGTAAATAATACACTTACAGTCATGACATCACTGGAATCCAAAGGAAAAGCACTGAAATCTTATCTTTCCCGGGGAGAAAAACTTTCGGTTGTCCAGGCATTTCAGATCATAAAACAGGTATTATTTGCGGTAAAGGAAGTCCATGAAGCAGGTTTTCTCCATCTGGATATCCAGGACGGAAATGTTTTTATAAAAGGAAGCCTTTCGGCGGAAGATAATCTGGTTTCTCTGGTGGATTTTGGAGCGGCGAGACCTGTCTGCGAGGACGGGTTATGTCCTGTGATTCGTGACAGAGCATTATTTTCCACAATGGGATTCGAGTCGCCGGAGATTGTCGGGCACAATGATGGAACTCTGAGGCTGGGAGCAGAGGCAGATCTGTACAGTGTGGGATACCTGCTTCTTCTGATGCTGACCGGAAAGAGATACACCCAGAGGGAACTTGACTCTGCGAATATCGGCCTGTATCTTTCAAAAAGAAAACTGAAAAAGCTGAACTGTCCGGCTCATATGGCGGATAAAGTCCATCAGATCATTTCGAAAGCGTTAAAGAAAACGCCGGAGGAGCGATATCATTCCTGTGAAGAAATGCTGGCAGATGTATCGGATCTTATTCATGCGCTGCAGCCGTATAAAAGCGATCTTTCCCAGGTTGTATATGATGCGTTTATCTGCTATCGTCATGGGGAAACGGACAGCCAGGCTGCAAAAATACTTCAGCAGAAACTGGAACATTTCCACATTCCGTGGATGCGTAAAAATAAAATAAAAAAGATCAGACGGGTTTTTATGGACGAAGGGGAACTGTCATCCTGTTCTGATTTTGGGCTTCAGATCCGGGAAGCGCTGAAAAATTCAGGATGGCTGATCGTGATCTGCTCTTCTGAAACTAAAGATTCCCCCTGGGTTAATCTGGAAATAAAAACATTTCTTGAATTTCATGACCGATCCAGAATACTTGCCGTAGTAACAGATGGAGAACCGGAAGAAGTTTTTCCAAAGGAACTGCTGGGCAGTGACAGGACCGCAGAGGTTCTTGCTGCCGATGCAAGAGGGGAAACACCAGAACAGGTGATACGAAATGTAAAGAAAAATGTACTGTTAAAGATTGCTGCTCCCATCTTAGGAACCACATATGATTCTCTGAAACAGAGACAGAGAAATTATATCATAAAGAAATATGCAGTCATTGGCTCCCTGGCTGTGCTGATGGCAAATGCTTTTTTTCTGTTTGCCATGGACAGAAACCGCAGGATTGAAGAACAGAACCGGCGGATCCTGGAAAACAGGGCAGAGGATCAGGTGGCTCTGTCTGGGGAACTTTTGAAGGAAGGAAACCGGGAAGAAGCACTGCAGGCTGCTCTGGAGGCACAGGAAGACGGGGATACTCCAGTGATTCCGGAAGAGATCTATGCATTGAATTCTGCCCTGTACAGTTATCATCATGAAGGAAATGTAGAAGGCTTCCGACCGGACAGACAGGTGGAACTGGAAAATAATACAACGGATATCGGTGAAAGCAGTCCGGATGGAAAGGTGTTTTTCTGTCTGGATGAATCCGGAATCGCGTATTTTTACAATATGGAAGATTGGTCTTTGCAGTGGAAGTGTAAACTGGAAGAAGAAACTTCTATATTTATAGATGGAAAATTTGTTTCCGAAGGAAAAATATTGTTGTTTTCACAGAACACAGCGTACTACATGGACATTGAACAGCAGAAATGTATAAAAAGGATTTCGTTAAAAGAAGACGACAACATGCTGGAAACTCCGGTCTGGGCACTTCATGATGGGATGCTTGTATTTGGTTGCGAGTCTCTGGATGGAGTTTATGTGTATCGGTATGATCTGAACCATGGCAGCATGAAAAAGATCAGACTGACTGTGGACGCAATGGATCATATAACTTCCATCGCAATTTCTCCGGACGGAAATATGCTGGCAGTCAGCTGGCTTGATTATGCTTCCGGAGATATCTGGGACGGAGGTATTCAGACGGTTGATCTGAATACCGGAAAACAGACAACACTGGAAGCCAATCATGTTTCTACGATCCGTTTTATCAGTAATTCGGAATTTCTTACCATAGAATGTGAGAACGTGCCTTTTGGAAACAGTGGAATCGATGATAAAAAAAGATACCGCGAGGTAATATATCAGCTGGAAAAGGGAAAAGTGTGGGAAAATACGACCCATTACCTGCGGACACAGTATGAAGATTCGCTGTATGCAGATGCGGCAGTATATGAAGATTTCCAGTTTGACAGTGAAAAAAAGGCAGATGTGATCTTCGTCAACCTGGGTACACATCTGATGATCATTGACAGGAATACATACAATATATTATGCGAAGAAGATTTTTCATATCCAATCGTGAAAATGGCAGTGTATGATGAAAGTACAGTGCTGCTTGGTCTTGCGGACGGAAGTGTGGAACGGTTCTGGATGGATAATCATCAGAAGATTTTTTCAGTGGAAGACCGTTCTGTTGGCGGTTTTTTATATGATTCGAATAAAAAAGTGATCATTCAGATGAAGGACGGGACGCCGTTTCTGGTTATTTCTCAGATCGCGCAGGATGCATCCATGAAACCGGCAGAGGCGCAGGATATAAAAAAGAAAATTCAGACAGAAGAAACTGTGGAGGAAACGACGGAAGAGACGCAAGTTCAGGGAACGTCAACGAAGCGTTTTGCAGTTGTAGGTGATACATCCATTGATGTGTATGACGGAGGGAAGAAAGAGCCGTTTTTCACAATTCCCCGTAATGGGGCAGAGGAACCGCTGGTGGCATTTTTTAAAAGAGATGAACAGTTGGTAGTATACTGCAACAAAAAAGTTACAATCTGGGATCTTGCTTCCGGAAAAAACATTGCGACACAGGTGGTGGATACGGATTCTGCACAGAAAACAGATATTTTGACAGATCCGAAAGGAAGATATCTGGCGCTGTATACAAAAGAGGGCCAGGTAAGCATCAGTTCCCTTGACGGATGGCTGGAAAGAGTACTGAATATCTATTCTGTGGATGAAAATTCTCAGCTGCACCCGTATGCGGATATTCCTTATGCCTATGTGGATTTTGAGAAAGAGATGGTATATGCGCTGGGACGGGATGACGACAGATATTATGGTATTCCTTTCTACGGGTACGGAGAGCTGAGGGAAAAAGCGGAGCAGATCCTAGGAGCCAGAAAAGAGAAAACTGTGGATATCACATATATTTCCGAATGATTTTGCCAAAATGTCCGTATCACTGACGTTATTGTCTGGAACAGGGAGCATCTAACTCACAGAGTACATAGCTCATATCATCAAAATTTCTGGTGTTTATCATTTTCTGATTCAGGAGATCTTGATTCTGCACAGAAAAGATACCGGAAGTGAGAGGAACGTTCAGGCTGTTCATTCCATCGGATAAAAGAATGATCCTTCTGGCACCAGGTTTTGTCCAGCGATAAAAACGCAGATAATAAAAAAGAGTGCAGTTCATGGTCAGATAGGTTGAATTTGGGGTATTTCCACTTTGGGGTGAAGAAACGGTCTGCAGGCGGTCGGAACTGTTAATGTTCCATAATATGCATCCATCTCCCAGATGTACACCGATAAATTTGCCGTTTTTGTCCATGGAAATGGCGAGTATGGTTGTTGCCAGCAGTCTGGGAGCGATCTGCATTTCTTTTGCCATTTTTTTCAGTTCGTTATTTATTGTCCGGGTGAGCTGCATTTTGATATCGGGAAGTGCGTTATGGAGATATTGCTCAAAATTAGAATGAAGATTCCGGGCCAGAATACTTGCAGTTACACTGGCTGCAATGCCACCATAGGGGCTGCTTCCAGCCCCGTCGCATAAAACAATGGTTGTCTGTGTGGCATCGGAAAGTATTCTGATCTGATCCTGACACCGGCTGATATCAAATCCGTGGCATTTCCCGGCAGTGCGGAAAGATCGTACATGAATCATAGAAAGTGTCCTTTCAGCGGATTGGATTGGTTATTTCTCTCTGGAAGGAGAGGATGGTGTTTCCCTGATAGCGGATAATTCCGATATCATTTACAGAAAAAAGTACTTTATGATTTTCAAAGGTTCTGAGTTTTAAACGTTCTCCGTCTTCACATTCAACGAGATACCATCCAACCATGTGTGCACCTGGAAGTTTTGCGAGGATTTTTACACGTTTTGTGATGACAGGCTTGGTTTTGTCGGAATTTTTTATAAAGTAGAAAACTATCCATGCTAAAATGGAGATGCCGGCCAGTACAATAATAAATGCTATGAAAGTGCTGAGAAATTCGTTGGGATCGTAATGATCAAATCTGATAGTCATATTTTTTCCTCCTGTTTTACATATGAATGAAGTTAATTGGTAATTGGTGTCTAAAGTTTAGGGCTTCATGATCGGATCCTCCTTTTGTAAATGTGTTGTTCTTTGAACTGACTACATCATAGCGAAAGTGGGAGAGAACCCGGGTTTTACTTTTTTCTCCGGATTTTTTGAGGAAAAATGAGAAAAATAAAAAGAGCTGCTGCCTCTGGATAAATATTCATCCGGAAGCAACAGCTCCTTTTTGATTTTGGATAAAATAAAAAAGAATGCAGGAAATGGGACTTGAACCCACA
>OLSO01001965.1_pt1 | contig 13766 bp, 4 predicted proteins | sample 1672441 | NCBI WGS metagenome assembly OLSO01 (sample SAMEA3136686, study PRJEB25190) | human gut metagenome | biome: human gut; feature: human-associated habitat; material: faeces | place: Austria | collected 2013 | reverse complement strand
TATTATTACGAAATTTCAATATATGAAGCAGATGAAAGGAAGCTGTGTTCAATATATAGTGAAATTTGCCATATTGAGTGAGGTGGATATATATATAACAATAACAGAAGAAAATAGAGAACTGATAGAACTTGATTATATGGCAATCGAGAATGCGATTATTAACTTGCAGTATGAATTTTTGAGTGAATTTGCACAGGATGAAGTGAAAAAGAAGTATCAGAGAGATATTATCCATAATATTCTGAATGGATTACTGAGTTCGAAAGAAATGACTGAAGCGGCAGCACAGCTCGGAATGAAAGAAAGCGATACTTACAGGGTTGTTGATTTTCATACCATCACAAAAAATGTACAAAGAAAATATACAAAAGAACAGCTTCACGAAGTAGGTGTTATCGAGGGTGAATTGATGCATCTTTTGCCGGATGCGCTTATTTACAGAAATATGGATCAGATTGTTATGATTCAACAGGTAGATTCCAATCAGACAGAACTGGAATATCAGAAAGAGATGGAAGAAATAGAGGAGGTTATCCAGCGAAGCATCCTTTATAGAAAGAAAGATACAGACTTTCAGATTGGTATAGGAAAAAGTGTGGAAGGGTATCAACGATTGAAAGAATCTTATTACGAAGCAAGTCAGGCTATCAAGTATATTGAGATTATCCGCCTGGTGACTGGTGATAAGAATAAGTCAGTAGTACATTATTCGAACCTCGGATTTTTCCAGATATTCGGCAAAGTTGATGATATGACGGAATTGGAAAGATGCATTCCGGAAACATTAAAGAAATTATATTTATATGATGATGAACATAAGGGAGAATTGATTACAACCTTGCAGATGTATCTTAGAAATAATCAAAGCATCAAGAAAACTGCAGGTGCAATGTTTGTTCATTATAGAACGATATCTTACAGACTTGAAAAAATAAAACAAATTTCTGGAATTAATTTTGACAATGCAAATGAAGTGCTGGCAGTCAGTAATGGTCTGATTATTTATAAAATGTTAAAAGAAATAGAATAGAAAAAGAAAGAGAAATCGTGTTGAGGCATGGTTTCTTTTTTTTTTGAACGAAGTTCATAAAAAGATATTAATGGAGAATATCGATACAATGGAACAGATTTTACAAAAAAACGGATAAATATTTTCATTGATTGTACATTATATTAACCGGTTTCAATCTGTATAATTGGGAAACTGATGAGAAAATATTTCAGGAAAAGAATCACTGCTACAGAGGATAGTATTTTTTTGATACAAACTAAGACCTTGCAGGGTTTAGATTAGAGGGATAACGATGCAACTAAAAAATTCAACAGATTACGCAATTAGAATTGTGTGTTACTTAGCAGCACAGGAACGGATGGTATCTACATCAGAATTATCACGGAAGCTAAATGTTTCTGCTAATTATGTTCCTAAAATAGCGAAAAAACTGAAAAATGCAAAAATAGTCACTGCCTGTGAAGGTACAAATGGTGGCTATATGCTGGCAAAACAACCGGAGAACATTTCTTTAATGGATATTATATCGTGCGTAGAGGAAACAATGGCAATTAATCGTTGTTTGGAAGAAGATCGATTTTGTTCCAGAAATTTAGAAGATACCTGCAAGATACATAAAATATTGTTGAGTTTGCAGAATACATACAATAATAAATTAGAGAGTGTAAAGGTTTCAGACGTTATTCGCCCTGGAGAAGATGAATATTTTGGACGATTTTATGTTGTATTAAAACTGAACTTAAAGGAAAAAAGCTACGAGTGTGTGTATTCACATATCCGTGAAGTGTACGAGAAAGTAAGAAAAACAGAAAGCTATGAAGAGTTCATAAGCCAATATGTAGAAAGATACGTGTATGCTTCTGACAAAAAAATGGTTCATGACTTCTTATCAAGTGAAGGATTAGAAGAAAGACTAGTTGATGGATGTGAGGAAAAAGATCTTCCGTATCGCAGAATTACTGGAAAAGATAAGAATGCATATGTTTGGATGGAAGCAAAAAAATATATAGATGCAAATGAGAATACTGCAATTATTACCTTACATAATGAGAAAATTGTCCAGAACACAGTTATAAAGATGGAACGAGAACTCATAAAAAAAGAACAAGATATGACAAAGCAGTATTGGGATATGGTATCACTTTTAACTACTGTATTGAATCATAATCAGATAGTTGAATCAGGGTATCAAGATGATATCAGTTTCTATACAAAACAGGTATATCTTCAATTGCAGAAGAATTATCCGGAATACGGAATTACGGATGAAGAAATTGCTTCAGTAGCCCATTTGGCACCGATTCATGATATTGGAAAGATAAAAGTACCAATTGAAATTTTGAATAAAAATGGAAAGTTGACAGATGAAGAAATGAATGTAGTAAAACAACATCCATTAGTAGGTGCAGCGATGACCCGGAGATTCCCAAAAGGAGTAATAACGGAAAAGCTGAACCAATATAGTTATGAAATATGCAGACATCACCATGAAAGATATGATGGATCAGGATACCCGGATGGTTTAAAAGGAAATGCGATTCCAATGTGTGCGCAGGTCGTTGGGATTGTTGATGCTTACGATGCATTGATCAATGATCGTCCATATAAAAGAAAATATGAACCAGAAGAGGCGATACGGATGATTTCAAATGGTGAATGCGGAGCGTTTTCTAAAAAACTGATCAAGTGCTTGACGGCGGCAGCAAAGCAGCAAAACTGGTTAAAAAGGCAAAATTAAAGTAACAAGTGAAGGAAAAAGATTAGAGGTCCAGATATGAAGAAAAAAAGAAGGATAGAGAACAGAATTATCGCAGTAATACTATGTATGGCTATCTTATTTTCTCAAGTGAATATTGCGGATGCGGCAGATCTGAATCCATCAGGTACTAACACGAGTCAAGTGGTCCTTTCTGATGAAACCAATATGAGCAATGATGAAGCATCAACCGAATCCACAGTTTCAGATGAAATAAATGGCACCACGGAGTCCGAATCTTCGATATCGGAGGAAACAAATGAAAACTCGAAGAATAACGAATCGGAATCTTTCGATGGAAATGTTAAAGCAGAATCAACAGATAATATAGATGCTTATTATAAGGATAGTAAAATATGCATTTATAATTATGAACAATTAAAACAGATTGGTTCAGATGCTTATGTTTACACGGGTGATAAGGACGGAAAGATTGGTTCTGGAGATGTAGTAAATAGTGAAGGCACAGAGCTGAAATACGGTGCAGATGCCCAATACATTTTGATGAATGATATCCAGATGAATTCTGAACAGATCTGGACAGTGTCAGATTCCTTTACCGGAACTATTACAGGAACAGAAGTTGAGGAAAATGAAACACCGACTTTATATGACAAAGAAACGGATACCATCTACATTTACAATCCGTATCAGTTGATGGTGCTTGCACAGGAAGAATCTGAAACAGAACCTGTTATGACATTAGATTATGATGCACCACAGTTTGGTATGGGGCAGATGATCTATCCGGATGGTGAAGATAAGGCGTATCTGACTTATAGTAAGTCTCATAATTATGTGTTATCGCAGAAGTTTAATTCGGATAAACCAGAACTGGTTGCAGATCAGTTGAGTAAAGTGAGTACAGAAGGTACAGAAGGTCGAGATTTTAAGGGACAAGTTGTTAAGACTATTGGAGATAAGACCTATATCTTAATTGGAAATGAGCAGCAACTGAGGAAAATTGGTACGGATGAACGAGTTAATGGTGCGGTTTATCAGGCATATCTAGATGGTTTGGTATGGAAACGTGATACAGATTCAAGTGGCAAACCGATCATGCTTTATAGTGGTGATGCTGATTTGACAAGAGACCAGAATGGAGTAGCAGATTTTACTTTTGGACAAATTAAAGATGCTGATAGCAAATACAGTCAGCATAACTGGGTATATACCAGAGGCAGATGCGGAGTCAATCAAATAACAGGTGAAATTGACCCTAATTTAGATATAGACAAAACAACAGGACAGAAATATACAGCAAACGCAAATTATATTATTTTCCGAGATATAGATTTGAGCAGTAAAGAGTGGAAGCCTCTTACTTTTCAAGGAACAATGATTGGAGCTAAGGCGAAAGATAATGAGTCCCTTTGGGATTCATCATCCAGTCAAATTACAGCTAGTGCGAAACCAGCACTTTCTAATGTAAAAGTTGTGCAATCAAGTAGACTCAATGTTGGAGAACAAATGGGTGTAGGCTTTTTCTCTACAATATCGAGTGAAGTAAGTGATAACGATATCGGTATTAGTAAAGGATTAGTGCAAGTTTCAAATATTAAGTTTGAAAATATTAGTGTTCAAACATCAACTTCTGAAACATATTATCCGGACACTCTCATAAGTACATTAACAAGTACTCTGGGTAAGTTGCTTGGTGGAGTTTTAAGTGGATTGACATTTATTTTAACGTTCGGTCAGGTAAAAATTGATCTTGGAAAAACATTAGGAGATGTTCTTGATGCGAGAAAGAAAGATCCGACAGCATTAGCAACTGGTGCGATTGCTGGGCGAGTAGAGGGGCAGGTAGAACTTTCTAATCTTGAAGTGAACAGTGCTACTGTCAAAAATGTAAATAACAATACAGGTGGGTTTGTTGGATATATCGTTGGTAAAACACAGTATGATGGGCTATCAAACGCACTTGGTGGACTTGTCAAATTACTTACAAATATATTGAATGTAATTCCAGGATTAGGTTTAGGTGACTTAATTACGATTCTTCTTGGAAATGCTATTCCTTTAGAAAAGTTAATTCCGACAGGTTATATCAATGCCAAAATTATGAATTGTACTGTAAATGGATTAAGTATTTCTACAGCTGCTGATAAAGAGTATGCAGGTGGATTTATTGGACAACAGAAAGGAACAATTGTAGAAAATTGTTCCATTTCCAATAGTGATTATACGATAAACGGAAAGTCTTTTGCAGGTGGATTTGTTGGAATAGCTCGTGATGATGCGATAGAAGGTACACTTTCTGGTGCATTGGATATTGAAACAAAATTGCCGAAAATGAATCCAGAAAGTTTGCTTTTGAATTGCTCACTAAATAATGCTCGAATGATAGTATCAGGTGAAAGTTACGTGGGCGGATTTGCCGGCGGATTTGCCAATTCTACTGCGGTGAATTGTACAGTAGAAGCTAAAAATGAACTTACAGTGAAGGCTTCAGGAAATCATGCCGGCGGATTTGCCGGCGTTGCAGCACTTGGTTGGGCAGCGGATATAGGAAAAGGAGATACAAAGGATAACTTATTAGGTGGTGTTGTAGATCTTGTTGTAAAGCTTTTAAGTAGTAATCCAGGTGCAACATCTTCATTACTTTCTTTAGCAGGTGTAAGTCCATCATATATTTTAGGGTGTACAGTAAATGCACCTCTTAAAGTAAGTGGTGTTGATTATGTGGGTGGTATCGTTGGACGAGGTAATGGTTCTTCTATAGCACCATCCAGTGCAGAATATTTACAAAAAGTATCTTACTGGAGAAATAACATTTATGAAACAGGAGCAATTGCAACCAAAAATGTTGTTCTAAATGGCGATATCAATATTTCAGGGCGAGATTATGTAGGTGGGATTGCAGGATCTTTAGGTACAGCTAGTGTAGCGGGGCTTCTTAACACAACGCTTGGTGTGGCATCGTATCTTGCATTTACCGTGGATAACGTTTTAGTACAGGGAAATGAGAATAACTTTTCGGTTAAAGGAGAAGAACGAGTTGGTGCCGGACTTGGTGATGCGATCGGCGGAAACATAAAAAATGTAACCCTTAACAATGTAGTATCTGTTAACGGGGATAATCTAGTTGGTGGATTTATCGGATTGTCAGGACCGGGTGATCTGGCAGGAACAGATGGAGGATTAACGGTCAATCTCCTTGGTCTTAATTATCTTTTGAAACTTAGTAATCTCTTATCTTTAGGGCAAGCAGTAGAAGTTAAGATTCAAAATGTTCAGGTTAATGGTGTAGAAAAAGGATTTGAAGTAAAAGCTACAGGTGTACGTGAAGAAAATTCTGTACGAGATTATACAGCTTCCGGTTTTATTGCTAGAAGTAATTGTACAAAGGTAGAAAATGCACACGTAACAAAGTTGAAATCTGTAGAGGCCGCAGATGTAGGTGGTTATGCAGCAGGGTTTGTTGCAATTTCCAAAACAGGAGGACTTGCTGAAGTTGGAGACAAAACGGAAGTTAAATCTTTGATTGAAGCAAACGGATTACTTAATGCGATCAGTTATTTAATTCCTCGTTATACAAACTGTACAGTAAGTTATGTAGATGGTGGAAGTGTAACGGCTGATGTTGCAGGTGGCTTTACAGCAGATTTTCAAAGCGGTGTAGTTAATAATTCTGAGCGGGGAGCGGATGATTATTATGCTGTATATAATCTTGCAGCCGTTAACGGACAGTCTTATGCCGGAGGATTTGGAGGAAATGTTTACTCTGGAGCGTTGGCAGATGCTGGGAAAGGAATCAGTATTCTTGGAAATCTCAATGGGCTGAATATAAACATTGGAGAACTTGTAAATCTAATCAATGCCTACATTCCATATATACAGTATGCAGGAGTCAAGTCAGACAACGGATTTACAGTCACTGCGAACAAGATGAAATCAGAGGACAGCCATTCTGGAAGTGCCGGAGGATTTATCGGATATGGAAGTGGTGTTCAGGTAAGCTACTGTGATGTTACGAGTCTGAAACATACAAGTGTAACAGAACCTGAGAAAGGTTTGGAAGACACTGATGGCTCAAACTATTTTAATGATGTAAAGAGCCAGTACGCAGTGACTGGTGCAAGATATGCTGGTGGCTATATCGGCTATATGGATATTGGTTCCGCAGCTTCTGTTGGAAAAGGCTTGAGTATTCTTGGAAAATCGATAGGAATCAACAATGTGCTGGATGCATTGAATGTGGTCGTTTCTACAATTGAGCATTCCAATGTTACAGGAAATGTTGGAGGATTTGCAGTAAAGGCTTCTTGGAAAAATACTGCATCCGATGCGTCAGAAAATGATGTTCTTGGAGATGCCGGCGGATTTGCCGGAAAGATTTCTGGTGGACACATTCAGGATTCAAATGCAAATAACTTCTCATATATCATTGGACAGATTACTGCTGGTGGCTATGTGGGCGATCTTGAGCCGGGAAATGTGGCAAATGTACTTGGTGATACGGGTATCTTAGGTGGTCTTGTTGATGTGTCAGATACATTGGCATCATTAGCGGAGGACTTTGTACCGACGATCAGAAACAGCTCTACGACTTGTATTCCTTGTGGTGGTGCGGTTCGTGCAGATGCGGATTCAACAACACAAGTACAACGAGGTATGGCCGGAGGTTATGCAGGACATAATGAAGGCGGTCACATCTGGGGAAACAATACAAAGAAATGGAAAGGTAAAGAATATACCGGACCAACAAGTACTTGTAAAGCAGTAAGAATCCGCTCGGTATACGGAAAAGAAATTGCTGGTGGCTTCACAGGACTTATGGAGTCAGCTGATACGGCAAGTACCGGAAACCTGTCCTTGTTGTGGGGACTGGTAAAAGTAGATAACATCCTGGGAGCACTCAGCGTTGTCTATCCGACAGAAGAAGACACAGCAGTTTATGGACCACTTGCCCAGATGGATTATGAAACCTGGAACAAATGGGTGGAATTTGTCGGTAAAAAAGGTGGTTACGGAAGTGACCTTGCTGCGAATGGAACAGTAAAAAATCAAGAAGAACTGGATAATATTATTGGAAAATATGCTTACGGATACAATGTCGTAGCAGGAAGAGTAAATTATCGGGATGAGATAAAACTGGCAAATGGCGGAGCAGCTGGCGGTTATGTTGGATCAATGCAGACCGGAACCATTACAAATGGACAGGCTTATCAGGCGAAGACAATTAAAGGGCTTCGATGCGCCGGCGGTTTTGCGGGAGAAATGATAAACGGCGGAGCAGCAAAGCTTGGAGGAGTTGATATCCTCGGTCTTAATCTGCAATTAGGACAAATGCTACAGGTACTTAATGTCTTTGTGCCAGTAATCAAGAAATCTTCGGTAGAGGGTTATCAGAGTGGACTGATTGTCCAGTCAGAAGGTGTAGATGACAAGAATATCTGTGGTTATGCCGGAGGTTATGTAGGAAAACTGATTGGTGGACAGATCTGGGGCGAAAATAATGCTCACTGCCAGGTTACAAAGCTGAGACGAGTTGACGGAAGAAGTTATGTCGGTGGATTCGTCGGAAGCTCAAGACCGGGAAGTGTAGCAACACTGAATCCAACTGCAGGAGAAGGATTACTCAGCCAGCTTCTGAATAAACTGTTAAGTACACCGGCAGATTTGATAAAAGTATTAAATGCTACAGTCGCAACGATCCGTTATGCAGATGTGGAAGCCTGGGATGACTGGGGAATCATCGTAAATGGTGCTTACGCAAGTGGAAGTAATAACACTTCTTATGCAAAAGCAGCCGGAGGATTTGCCGGAAATCTGGAAGGAACTGTACTCGGTAAGAAGGATACGGAAGAGGCAGGAGTTTCTGTACAGAATATCCGTTCCGTAGTCGCAGGTGAATATGCCGGAGGATGCTTCGGTGTTGCTGATGTAGCCGGAGTTGCCAATATCAGCGCAGGAAATGAAACCTCGCTACTTGATAAATTGTTAAAGCTTGGAAGAACCGATGTGCTGGATGCATTTAGAAGTTATGTATATTACGGAACTGTAAGTGGAAGTAATGATGCCGGTTTAAGTGTCAGCGCAAATGAAGCAAAAAAATCAGGTCAGAACAATGCAGTTACATATAGCGGAACGGCCGGAGGTTTTGGCGGCTCACTGTTAAATGGTTCTGTGAAAAACAGTAAAGTAACGGAATTAAGTAATGTAAGAGGTTTAAATAGTGTCGGAGGATTTGTTGGCTATTCTGGAAAAAGCGGAGTAGTTAAGGCAGACAAGATAGACGTTATTGGAGACAATACAGGACAGTTACTTGGTGGTGCTCTTGGAGTTATGGACATTTTTGGTTCTCACATTGATGACTGTACAGTTACAGGGACGGATGATGGTTACACAGTACAAAGTACTGGCGGAGATGAGCAGATTGCCGGTGGATTTATCGGATATGCGAATCTTGCGAGAATGTCGAAGTGTACAGCAGGTGATGCGAACAATCAGAAAATTGGATTAAAACAAGTGGCATCAGGAGGAACAGCCGGAGGATTTGCCGGACGAACAAGCTTTGCTTATCTTGCAGACTTGAAAGTGGATTCTGGAGCAGTGAATGTAATATTCTCACTTGTTAATAAACTTATAAAGGTATTGTATCTGGATAAAATCCAGGACTCCAATCTTTTGAAAATCAATCTTGGAATCATCAAGGTGGAAGCACTATATGATGGAAACCTGCTCCATGTAAATCTTCTCGGACTGGATATTTCTGTAGGATTGTCAAAGAAGTCAAAAGATAATCAGCAATCGACAGATCTTGCAATCATTACGATAGGAGATTCATCCATCAGTCTTCCATGTGACGAGAATGGCCTCTTGAATGATACTGATGCAAAATCCAATATCAGTGTAAACCTGATCAAAGCGAATCGTACAAAAATCACTGACAGTAATGTTTACGGTGTAAGCTACGGATACGATGTCTATGCAGGTGGAGCTGGAAACGACAAAGATGGTTCTAAAGATGATGGACGAAGCGGTGGCTTTGTTGGATTCAATGACGAAGGACTTTTAAAGAACAACAACATGTATTACTGTGATGTGGTCCGTGGAACAAAAGATCTTGTCGGACCATTTAGCGGAAAAAGCAAGTTGGATTCTGTGTATGAAGCTAACACACAGGAGAAGGTGGAAGGTGAGAATAATAATTACCGTATTTACAGAAAGCTGGATGTGGCACTGGATCAAATCAAACAGGGTTCAGACAAGCTGAATCTAAGCCATGAAAAAGATACTTCCAGTGGATGGGATATTTACACGCTGGGTCATATGAATTCGGTAAAAAGCTATGAGACTTTGCAAAATGCAAAGCTGACAGATGATACTTCATCTATGACAGCAGAGCTTAAAGCATATGAATCACCAGCAAAAGCAGTATTGATGGCAGATACCAAAACAACATTGAACACAGGAGAAAGTGATACTCCGGAACCGTCCGAGTCACAGGATCCATGTGATGAGCACATCAAGCTGACAATCAATAAAATCTGGAAGGATTTCAACAATCTGGATAAAAAACGTCCGGATAATATTACAGTAACAATCTCCCGTACATGGACAGATGCAGTAGGAAAAGAACAGACAGAAACTGTTCCAGGATATGGGGACTATATTATAAGTGGTTCTAGTGATAAATCTACCTGGCAGGAAGTAATTAAAGGACTTCCAGCATATACGACGGATGAAAATAAAGCCATTCACTATTACACATATTCCGTTACGGAAACAGAAATAAAAGGATATACAACTACAATCGAAACTTCTAAAGATGGATTTACCTTCACGATTATCAACCGGCATTTTGCACTGCTTCCGGATACCGGCGGCGAGGGCATTATGATGTTTATCATAGCAGGTGGCCTGTTGTTAGCGTTCCTGCTTTATACCGGACGCAGAAGGAAACGGAAACAGACGATGTAGGAAAGGGGGAGCAGGGGCATGAGAGAGATATGGCTGCGTGGGGAACTTCCACCGTAAAGGCTGAAAGAATCCCAAGCGAACCAATAAAAAATCAAAAGAAAGTGAGAAGAGGAACATGAAGAAATTAGTATCAAGATTTATGGCAGTTTTGATGGCAATGACCATGATACTGTCCATGAGCATGACTGCATTTGCAGCAGAAGCTTCAAAAGGCACACTGACAGTTAACAATACAGTAGCAGGAAAGACTCTGGATCTGTATCAGATTTTTACAGCAACAAAAAGTGGCGATAGTGTAGCATATACACTGAACAGTGCATATGAAGGATTCTTCCAGAGCAAAATTACTGATGCTTCTACATTAAAAGGTGAAGCATTAAGTGAAAAAGCTTATGAATATGTTAAAGAACAGGTTGGAGCAAATGGAGATGCTGAGACAGCTAAAGTATTTGCAAAAGATATGCTTGACTGGATTTTAGATTCAGAGAACAATGTTACAGCAACAAAAACAGTTGATACAACAGAAACTTCTACAGTAGTTCCTGGTTTAGCATATGGATACTATTTAGTTTATCCAAAAGGAGCAACAGATACCTCCACAGCACCAGGAAATCAGGCTTATACATCTGCAGCATCTTTAGTCAACGTTATAGGTGATACTTCAATTAACATGAAGAGCAATTACCCGACAGTAGACAAGAAACTTGTTTCAACACAAACACCAGGTAATAATTCAATCACAGTAAATGGTATTCTTAATCCTAGTTGGGAAAGTATTCATCAGGGAGTCTTAGGTGAAGATGACGAGAATGATTTTGAAGATGGAATCGCACCACATGGCGGAACAGATGAAAAGAAAGCCGGCAATTTTGGAATCGGTGATACCGTTACTTACCAGTTGACTTCTAAAGTGCCGGATATGACAGGATATAATTCTTATACTTTTAAATTTACCGATACATTATCAAAAGGATTAGACTTAAAAGCAATTCTGTCTGTAAAGGTTGGAGATACAGAACTCAAAGCAGGTAAAACAGGAGATAACACATACTTACCGACATATACGACAAATGACAATGGAACACATACACTAACTATTAGCTTTAATGACTTTTATAACAACTTTAAGAATCGTACAGGCGAGACAATCACAGTTGTTTATACTGCAACTTTAAACAAAGATGCTGTTATCGGTATGAATCCAAATACCAACAAGGCGGTTGTTGAGTACAGTAATGATCCGAAGTCAGGTGGAACAGGTAAATCTGAGCCAAGCATCGTAGATGTACATACCTTTGATTTCACAATTTATAAATATTATTTAAAAGACCAGAGTAATAAAGAAGATAAGACTGCACTTGCAAAGGCAGAATTTGAGCTTTACAAGGCAAACGAAGCAGGCGATGCAGCAGATACAAATGCTAAGATTAATATTGTTAAAGTAAAAGAGGGTGAATATCGTCAGGCAACACCTGAGGAAGCTGTAGCAGAAGTTTTCAAATCCGATGTAATCGTATCTGGTACCGACGGAAAAGTTCTTGTAAAAGGTCTTGATGCCGGAACTTATTACTTAAGAGAGACAAAAGCTCCAGACGGATACAATAAGCTTCTCAGCGACATCAAGGTTGAGATTAAAGCAACTTATGGCGAAGATGGAAAACTTGTAAGCTATAAAGTAGATTACACATACAATGGAACTACAACACCAGGTGTTGCAATCACAGAAAAAAATAACTCCCCAGAAGTACCTGTAGAAAACAAAACAGGTGCACAGCTTCCATCCACTGGTAGCAAGGGAGCACTCATGGTAACACTGGCTGGTATCGTTCTTTTCGGTGTATTAACAGCAAGCAAAGCTTTTGGCAAAAAGAAAGCAAAAAACTAAGACATTCTGAAGTTTAAGAATGGATAAAAAGACAGTTCATCTTCCCGGTATCGTACCGGGAGGATGTCTGCTTTTTCTGAAATGTCCAGTGTGGACTGGGTATTTCAGAAGAAACAGACGAAAAGGTGAAAGGTATTATGAAGAAAGTAGTAAAAATACTAAGAGGAATTGGATATCTGGCGGCATTTTCTTTAATCCTGTATCCGGTAGTGAGCAATTACATCAATCAGATGAACAGCACAACGATTGCTACAGATTATGAACAGGAAGTTTCTCATCTGTCGGAAGAACAGGAAAATGCCATGATCGAGCAGGCACAGGAATACAATGAAAGCCTGATTGGAATTGGTTCCATAGCAGATCCATTTTCAGAAAGCAATGAAAACCAGACAGAAGATGATGAGTATAACAAACTTTTGAAAATTGATGATACTGGAATGATGGGATATATTGATATCCCAAAGCTTGATGTTGTTCTTCCGGTTTATCATGGAACATCCGAAAAAGTACTGCAGTCAGGTGTAGGACATCTGAAAAACACCTCGCTTCCGGTAGGCGGTGAGAGCTGTCATGCGGTATTATCCGGACACCGTGGACTTGCAAATGCCAAGATATTCACCGACCTGAACAAGATGGAGGTTGGAGATGTATTTTATATTAAAGTTCTTCATCATACCTTTGCCTATCAGGTGGATCAGATTCTGACAGTATTGCCATCAGATACAGATTCTTTACAGATTGAAAAGGGCAAGGATTATGTAACACTGGTCACATGCACTCCTTATGCAGTTAACACGCACAGACTGCTTGTACGTGGCACTAGAATTCCGTATGAAGAGGCACAGAAGATAGATGAGGAAGTTGGTCTTCAGCGCACAATCCCATTCAATGTGATTCTATTGATTGTTGGAATTGTTGCTTTCATCATCATATGGGTGAGCATTAAGTTACATAAACGCAGGAAGGAGAAAAAACATGAGCAGAATAAGTAAACGTAAGCGAATATATATGTGTATGGCCAGTGTGATGTGTATGCTTTTACTCCTCATTCCGTTACCTGTGTCTGCGAATGATCTGGGAAGTATATTATTAAAAGCAACTGTTGAAGATGAGACCACGGTATATAAGCTAAGTAATACTGAATTTACGATGTATCAGGTTGGAACATATAAAAATAATTC
>OLSO01001957.1_pt1 | contig 13822 bp, 10 predicted proteins | sample 1672441 | NCBI WGS metagenome assembly OLSO01 (sample SAMEA3136686, study PRJEB25190) | human gut metagenome | biome: human gut; feature: human-associated habitat; material: faeces | place: Austria | collected 2013 | reverse complement strand
GCGACCGAGTACGCAAGAGAGCAGTCCGATGCCCGTATCGCCGACAAGATCGCGACAATTGAGGAGAGCGGAACGAAGATTCTGACACTCGATGACCAGACAAGAGAGGAGATCCGAGAGGCATCGAAGAGCGTGTATGCGTCGATTAAAGAGAACATTGACCCGGCGATTTACAATGCTTATATGGATGGGATTGAATAGAAAATGGTGACGATTCAGAGCCCTGTCTCGATGTTTCTCCCGTTTTGCATGACTCTGAACAACTGCAAAAAAAAGAAATTTCCCGGCTGCGGGGTGCTGAAAAACGGTGCTTCGCAGCCATTTTTTTTCTGTCCGGATCGCTTTAAAATCGCTTTGAATTTATAAAATCTGCCTTGCACCGTCGAAATTACAAGATTATAATGATGTTTGGAAGGTTTTTGAGCTATTACTGATGAACAAGGGAGGCAAAAAAATGATTTTTGAACACATGGACCGGATTGTATTTGCAGGAGATTCCGTAACAGATATGGAAAGTGCACAGCCGGTGGGGGAAGGTTTATTTGAAAATGTCGGAAAGAGCTACGTTCGAATTGTCGAGAACATGCTCGCAGCATTCTACCCGGAGATATATCTTCGCGTGACAAACTCCGGTATCAGCGGAAACACAAGCCGCGACCTGCTGCAGCGCTTCGACCGTGATGTCGTATCCTTAAAACCGGACTGGGTATCCATCTGCATCGGCATCAACGACGTCTGGAGACAGTTCGACAGCCCGGCTATCCCGGACGAGCAGGTATCGCCGGAGGAGTACCGTTCCAACGTCGAGAAGATGATTCTTTCCGTAAAAGATAACGTAAAAGGTGTTTTTCTCATGACCCCATATTACATGGAACCAAATGCAGAGGATTGGATGAGAAAACGTATGGATACATATGGGGCAATCTGCCGTGAGCTGGCTGAAAAATATGGCTGCTGTTTCATCGATCTGCAGGCTGTTTTTAATGATTACTTCCAATACCGCCATTCTTCCTACATTGCCTGGGACAGAATCCATCCAAATCAGATCGGGGCAACCGTGATCGCGCGGGCATTTTTGGAAAAATGTGGATTTGACTACAATCACAGACCGGGAGAAGAATAAAAACTAATATAAATACCATAACAAAAGCAGAAATTTGCGTTTTCGCGAGAAGTGCAGATTTCTGCTTTTGTAACCCACTAAGATATATCATAATTACCAGAGCTTGTCGGAATGGAAAGTTGCCGGAATGATAGAAACTCGCACCACTGGTGCGAGAAATTAGTTGGAACAATAATATTATTTCGAATGACAAAAAGATATGGCTGGACGAAAAGAGTTTTAGCTAATTCTGTCTGAAAACAGCTGACAGAGTCGAAAAAAGAGAAAAAGAATCGGTAAAATTTTGCTTAAATTACCAAAAATAATTGCTGTTTTGGGACAGTTATGGTATATTATGACTATACATACATTTATGTGGCGCTACATGGGGACATAAGAGTGAGACATAAAAGAAAGGTAACTATTCAGAACCCCATCTCGATTCCGCTTGCGCTGCATCTCGATGTTGCTTCTCGCCATATGAAATTCCAGAAAGCCGCGCATTCATGCAAGCGTGATTCACGATTTTCTTCTCTTTCGCATGGCGTTGAATAGTTACAAATAAAGAATAGAACAGGAGAAAAAAAGATATGTATCTGGAAGAGTATAAGAGATGGCTGGAAGCTGACCTGGAAGACGCAGACCTGAACCCGGAGCTGGCACGGATTGAAGGAAACGATGAGGAGATCAAGGATCGTTTTGCAGTATCTCTGAAATTCGGAACCGCAGGACTTCGTGGAGTGCTTGGCGCAGGAACAAACCGTATGAATATCTATGTAGTACGTCAGGCAACACAGGGTCTTGCAAACTGGGTAAAAACACAGGGCGGAAACCAGACGGTAGCCATCAGCTATGACAGCCGTATCAAGAGCGATGTATTCGCAAAAACAGCAGCAGGCGTTCTGGCAGCAAACGGAATCAAAGTCAGAATTTACGACGCACTGATGCCGGTACCGGCACTTTCCTTTGCAACCCGTTACTACAACTGCAACGCAGGTATCATGGTAACTGCATCCCACAACCCGGCAAAATACAACGGCTACAAAGCCTACGGCCCGGACGGATGCCAGATGACCGATGATGCTGCAGCAATCGTATACGCAGAGATTCAGAAAACCGATATCCTGACCGGCGTAAAATATATGCCGTTCGCAGAGGGCGTGGAAGAAGGACTGATCCGTTTTGTCGGAGAAGACTGCAAGAATGCCCTGTATGAAGCAATCGAATCCCGTCAGGTTCGTCCGGGTCTGTGTAAAACCGCCGGACTGAAACTCGTTTACAGCCCGCTGAACGGATCTGGTCTTGTACCGGTTACGCGCGTATTAAAAGACATCGGCATCACCGATATTACCATCGTTCCGGAGCAGGAGTACCCGAACGGATACTTCACCACCTGCAGCTATCCGAACCCGGAAATCTTTGCAGCACTGGAAAAGGGCCTGGATCTTGCAAAAGAAACCGGCGCAGATCTGATGCTGGCTACCGACCCGGATGCAGACCGTGTTGGTATTGCCATGAAGTGCCCGGATGGAAGCTATGAGCTGGTAACCGGAAACGAAGTCGGCGTTCTGCTTCTCGACTACATCTGCGCAGGCCGCATCGAGAAAGGCACCATGCCGGAGAAACCGGTTGCTGTAAAATCCATCGTGTCTACACCGCTGGCAGATGCAGTTGCAGAGCACTACGGCGTAGAGCTCCGCAGCGTTCTGACCGGATTCAAATGGATCGGCGATCAGATTGCAAACCTGGAGGCAGACGGCGAAGTAGACCGCTTCATCTTCGGATTCGAGGAGAGCTACGGATACCTGGCTGGCCCGTATGTAAGAGATAAAGACGCAGTCATCGGCTCCATGCTGATCTGCGAGATGGCAGCTTACTACAGAAGCATCGGAAGCTCTCTGAAACAGAGACTGGAAGAGATCTATGCCGAGTATGGCCGCTACCTGAACAAAGTAGACAGTTTCGAGTTCCCGGGACTTAGCGGAATGGACAAGATGGCCGGTATTATGGATGGCCTTCGAAAAGAGCCGCTGACCGAGATCGCAGGTTCCGCTGTTGTCAAAGTAACCGATTACGAGAAACCGGAAGAAACAGGACTCCCATCCGCAAACGTTCTGATCTACAAACTGGCAAACGGTGAAACCGTCATCGTCCGCCCGTCCGGAACAGAGCCGAAAATCAAAGTATACTACACAACACTTGGTAAGGATCTGGCAGAGGCAGAAGCAGAGAAAGAAAAACTCGCAGAGGCTTTGAAACCGATTCTGGCATAAAGAAAATAAAAGAATAGAAGGGCGTGGCTTTGGTCACGCCCTTTTTTGAACCGAAATTTCTTTTGAAAAGTGTAAGATTTTCTGCAAAATGGCGTGATGATAGATGAAAGGGGGATTTCCATATGGAGGATACTCATATTGTCCAAATGTACTGGGACAGGAACGAAACAGCGATCAGCGAGTCTGCGATGAAATATGGTACATACTGTACGTCCATTGCACAGAATATTCTGCGGAATCCGGCGGATGCAGAAGAATGTGTCAACGACACCTGGCTTCACGCGTGGAACGCTATGCCGCCGCACCGGCCGTCTCTGTTATCCACATTTCTTGGAAAAATAACGAGAAATCTTTCGTTTGATCTGTATAGAAAAATGCATCGCAAAAAACGCGGAGAAAGTCAGATGGATGCGGTATTGGACGAGCTGGAAGAATGTGTTTCGGGAAAAGATGATATCGAGAGGCAGTGGGAGATGAAAGAACTGATCGCGGAGATCAATCAGTTTCTGCAGAAGCTGCCGGAGGAGAAACGATGCATGTTTGTCCTGCGGTACTGGTATGTAGACAGTATCGGTGAAATCGCGGAGCGGCTGGGAAGAAGTGAAAATTATATTTCAGTTTCATTAAACCGGATCCGTGGAAAATTGCATACACACTTGACGGAAAGGGGGTTCGAATTATGAAGAAAGAAGAATTGTTTGAAGTGCTGGGAAATCTGGAGCCTGGTATGGTGGAAAAAGCACGGAGTGATCGCCACCCGCGAAGAGGCGTATGGAAAAAATGGACGGCCGCCGCAGCCTGTGCGGTGATCATCGGCGGAGCTGTGCTGGGGGTTGCGACATGGAGAAACGGTCGGGAGGGTTCTGCAGTCCGTTATCCGTCGGGGGTAACGACGGTTCTGGCGGCTTATCCGGCATCTGTGGAGCGGACAATGGATGCACAGAAATTCATGGAAAGCGATGCACACTGGGACTGGTGGGATTCGTACCGGGAGTTGACAGCAAAATCAGCAGAACTGCAGTCGGGAATGGATGCATATTATCAGAACCTGATGAAACAAATGCTGGTTTCAGAAGATGAAAATACCGTCTGCTCGCCGATCAATCTGTATATCGCGTTTGCGATGCTGGCGGAAACTTCGGATGGAAATACGCGGCAGCAGATTCTCGACATGCTTGGCGCTCAGGATATGGATACGTTGCGGGAAAATGTTTCTTCACTCTGGGAAAGCAATTATGCAGACACGCCCGCGCTGAACAGTGTGTTGGCAAATTCGCTGTGGCTGGATGGTGAGGAAACATACAATGACACAACGCTGCAGCGGCTGGCGGAACAGTATTATGCATCGACCTTCCGTGGGACTCCCGGATCGGAAGAGATGAATCAGGCTCTGCGGACCTGGACGGATGATAATACCGGAGGGCTTTTAAAAGAATACACCGAAAATATGGCGATCGCCCCGGAAACGGTATTTGAACTGGTATCAACCATCTATTATAAGGCGATGTGGCGGGAGAATTTCTGGGAAGTAAATACAGAGAAGGAAACCTTCCACGGAGCTGCGGGAGATACCACTGTGGACATGATGAAGAAAACGGAATGGATGGATGTCTACCAGGGCGAACATTTCCGTGCAGTCAGCCTTAGCCTTCAGGACAGCGGCTCCATGTATTTCCTGCTTCCGGATGAAAATACCGATGTCAATGAACTGGTATCGGATCCGGATCTGATGAAGGTTATACGGCGGGATGAAAGCAGTGATAACTGGTATTCCCCTATGGTGAACCTGTCTGTTCCTAAATTTAAAGTATCGGAGAAAACAGACCTGATCGAAACGGTGCGCGCACTGGGTGTAACGGATGCACTGGATGCGGATCTGGCAGATTTCAGCCCATTAACAGGGGACAAAGAGAATTTATACCTGAGCAAAGCAGACCACGCCGCCATGCTTGAAATCGACGAAAACGGAGTAACCGGAGCAGCGTATACAGAACTCGGCGTTTCAGAAACCGCAGCAGAAATACCGGACGACGAAATCGACTTCGTACTGGATCGTCCATTCCTGTTTCTTGTCACGGGGCAGGACGGATCGATTCTGTTTTCGGGAGTTGTGAGAAATATTGCAGAGACATGAAAAAAAGGAGCCGGACTGTCCGGCTCCTGTGTCTGAGACACGTTACAGTATCTCTTCGGTGCTTATTTTTGCTCTGCGTTCCTTTGTCGGAGCAGAAAAACAGACAAAATCAGTACAGCAGGGAAAATGCAGCCGGCCAGCATACCTGCCTTCAGATCGTCGCCGGTGTTTTGTGTGACAAATCCAATAACAAATGGGCCAATGGAACCGCCCATATCTCCGGCCATGGCGAGAAGTGCAAACAGTGCAGTTCCGCCGAGTGGAATTTTAGAGGATGAAATACTGATGGTTCCCGGCCACATAATTCCTACAGAGAAACCACACACAACGCAGCCTATAAGATTTAAAAGAGGATATGGTGCGAGAGCTGCAGCCAGATAACAGATCAGGCAAAGTGTACCGGATGCGATCATAAATTTTGTTAAGTCAATTTTTTCCCCGTATTTACCATAGAAGGTTCTGCTGATGCCCATCATCACAGCAAACAGGCACGGTCCTGCAATGTCTCCAATGCTTTTTGAGAGACCTAATGCAGACTCGGCATAAGCGGAAGCCCATTGCGCCATCGAAATCTCGCTTGCTCCGGCGCAGACCATAAGAACAAGGGAAATCCAGAAAATGGGAAGACGGCACAGCTGACGAATGGTAAGTCCTTCTTCGCTTCCGGTGAGTGATTCAATCGGGCAGGAAAGGAAATTAAACGTATTGTACAGTGGAAGTACAGCCCAGATACATGCGAGGATCGGCCAGCGTTCCATACCAAAAACTGCCAGAAAAGCAGTGGAAAGTAAGATGACGCCTACAGACCCCCAGCAGTAAAAGGAGTGAAGCAGACTCATAACGCTGTCCTTATTGTCAAACGGACAAGCCTCTACGATTGGGCTGACAAGAACCTCAATCAGTCCGCTTCCGGCGGCATAGATCATGGCACTGAGCAAAATTCCTGCATAGGCATTTGGCAGAATATTGGGCAGAAAGGCAAGTCCAATCAGGCCGCAGGCGGAAAGAATCTCAGAAGCAACGACACACCTGCGATAACCGATTTTATCGACATATCTGGCACAGAACAAATCGACAAGAAGTTGTGTGAAAAAGAATACTGTCGAGATAAACGCAATTTTTCCAAGAGAAATATGGTAAGTTCTGTGAAAGGTAAGAAATAGTAAAGGTGCAAAATTTGCAGAAATTGCCTGCGTGATAAATCCAAGATAACAGGCAATTAAGGTTTTGTGGTAGTTCTTTTTCATGATGATATACTCCGTTTTTTAAAATGGCAGAACTGCTGCGGCCGTAGTGTTCGTTTCGTTGCCGTTCACCGTGTTCCATGGAGCGACAACGATTCTTTTTGTATAATAACGTAAAATAGTGTCGCTTTCACTGGAATATATCGTCTGTTTATTGTATAATATCGTAAAATAGAGAGGGGCGTGCCTGAAAAACGGAGGCGGGGAAAGATGGAATTTAATACATTTTATAACAAGATCCAAACGGATGAAAGCATGATGGAAACGATACAGCATGGAAACAGTGAATATCCGTTTCAATTGTATTACGACGATCTTGCGTTGTTTGATTTTCATTGTGTAGAATGGCACTGGCATGTGGAGTTTGAGTTTGTTTTTGTACAGGAGGGAACAGCAACCTTCTGGGTTGGCGAAAAGCAGTTTTCACTGGGACAGGGAACGGGCATTTTTATTAACTCAAAGATTTTGCATCGCTATTTTTCTGAAGGCCATGCGATTGTGCCAAATTTCGTTCTGAAACCGACATTTCTCGCTCCGGCAGACAGCCTGATTTACAAAAAATACATTGCACCGATACAGGCGTGTAAGGTGGACTGCATTGTCTTTTGCAGGGAAATAAAATGGCAGGCAGAAGCACTGGAGCTCATGCAGAAAATTCTCAAAGCGCAGGAATCAGACAAAGACCGGGAACTGGTTACTTTATTTCTGACGCAGGAATTGTGGCACTTGCTTTATTTGCACATGGATTCGGAAGTGCTGCAGAAAAAAAGAGAAAATACGGCATCCTCACAGGGAAGAACACAGCTGATGATGCAATATATTCATCAAAATTTCCGACAGAATCTTACATTGGAGGATATCGCCGGGCAGGCTATGGTGAGCAAAAGTACGGCATTGAATCTGTTCCGAAGATATCTTCACGATACGCCGGTGCATTATCTGGTGAAGTATCGTCTGCAGGAGGCTGCAAAGCTTCTGGCCACGACGGAGAAAAAGATAACTGTAATTTCCGGCGAGACGGGATTTGAAAATATGGATTATTTTTGCAAAACATTTAAGAAATATTATGGGAGGACACCAACGGAATATCGAAGAAAAAAACAAATGGATACGGATGACAGAGAATGGATCGTTCAAGATGTAGTGTAAGAGGAAACGGAAAAATTACATTCTGAAAAAGGAGCGGAATCTGGTGTGGGTTCTGCTCCTTTTTGAATGGAGAATTATGAAATATACTTATTCGGCACAACCAAAAACTCTTCTACATATTGTTCCAGTGCCGCAAGCAGTTCTTCAAGCGGAAAGACCTTCAGATCCTGCGCGGCTTCCGGCGGGACGGAGAGGAAGTGATGGAGGAGGTCAAGTACCTGTTGGACGTTCTCATACGGAATTTCTGCGATTCCAGGGTTCGTGACGTTAGGATTGAGATCGAGCGGGATGCAATAGCGGTTGACAAGATATGTATTCATTCGTGTATAGTCCCCGTAATAATACTCCTCCGTGAGATATCTGGAAAAAGGAATGGATGTCCGCGATTTTTTGATATAAACCGTTGCAATCTCATCTCTCATATCTGTAATTTCTCCATCCGCATTATAAAATTCCACAATCTGCGGAATGAAATCCTTAAAAAATTTCCGGTCAATATAAAGATGAAAATAATATCCCAGTGCGCTCGAATCTGGCAGAAGTGAACGGTATTTCGCTGTAAACCGTGTAAGATCCGGGAATACCATCATTTTTTCGCGGTAAAGCGGGTCGCGGAAATGGGAGGATTCTTTCTGCTGCGTCGCATCCGGCAGAAGATTTCCGATTAGGAAATCATTTACCGATGAAATCGGATATGGAAAATCCGGGTGGGACGGGAGGTGCTTTAACAGCATTTGGGCTGCGGTGAGATGTAAGATAAAACCTGGCATGGGAATGAAGGTGTCCTTTCGTATTTGCTTCTAATCTAAACAAAATGGCAGCGTTTGTCAAATTCTATTTGAGTAGCGTAAATTCTAAAAAAAACATAAACACTGGCAAATTTCTTGACATGGAAATTTGCCGGTGTTATTATTTAACACGCGTAAATAAATAACACTGTTAAGTATTTGCACAAAAAGGAGGGGGATAATATGAAGGATGCATTTGAAAAACTGTTTCGTGCGGTGCACCAGTTTAAAAAACTGAACGTATCAGACCTGGTTCCGGGACTCAGCAGTTCCGAATTTTCCGTTATGGGTGCGATTTTGCAAATGGGAGAAAACGGAAAAATTACAAGCTCAGAGCTGGCGGCGAAGACCAAGACACTTCCGCCGGCTGTGTCGCGCACACTGCGCGGACTGGAGGAAAAAGGATATGTAGAGCGGAGCGTTGACAAAAAAGACCGCAGGAATACATATATCAGTCTGACAGAGAAGGGCTGGAAAAAAGGGGAAGAGGTACGGGACAGAATGCAGGATTTTGGCTGCTCTGTGATGTCACAGTTAAAGGAAGAGGATATAGATCAGCTGGTTGCTTATCTGGATCGTATCTATGAGATCGCAGAAAAAGAAATTGACACCCGAAAACGACAGAATTAGTGTGCCGGCAAGCTGGTACACAAAAAAGACAGAAAGGGGAAAAAATGAGTAAGATTTTCAAGAATATGCTCCCGTACTGGAAATCGATTCTTGTGATTCTTATGCTTTTGTTTGTCCAGGCGTGGTGCGACCTGTCGCTCCCGTCGTACACATCCGATATTATTGATGTGGGCATTCAGAACAGTGGTGTTGAGCACGTTACACCGAAACGAATCACAGAGGAAGAATTTCAGACAGCAAAGTTCATCATGACGGATGATGAGGTGGATTTATGGGAAAGCCTCTATACGAAAAAGGACGGCTATTATGAACGGAACAAAGCTTCTGAAAAAGAACTTGATGAAGCAGACGATACACTGACCGTTGCACTGCTGATGAATTACCAGATGGGTGCGATGGAGGAGGATACCTTTAAACAACTCATGGCACAGCAGACCGGTCAGGATGCGTCGGTGTTTGAAAACATGACGATTGAGCAGATCGGCGAGATGATGCATGTGGAGCTGAAGAGCTTCCAGCAGGAAAAAGAGGATGACGATGGAAACAAAGTCGAAGTCACCTGTGTGGATGTCCGTCCAATCTTTGCAGCGATGCTCGAGAGCGGACAGATGGATAAAGACACCGTGCTCTCGATGCGCGACAGCATGGAAAAAACGCTTGATACGATGGGAAGCTCCCTAGTAAAATCGATGGGCATTGCGTATGCAGTTTCCGCAGACAAAGCGGCGGGTCTCGATGTAGACCAGATTCAGAAAACGTACCTTCTGACTGCAGGCCTCAAGATGGTCGGCATGGCACTCCTGATGGGTGTGGTAACTGTTCTCGTCGGACTGTTTGCCTCCCGCGTCGGCGCCGGAATCGGCCGCGATCTGCGCGAAAAAGTATTCAAACGGGTTGTCGGATTCTCCAATGCGGAGATGGATCAGTTCTCCACCGCATCGCTGATTACCCGAAGCACGAACGATATCCAGCAGATCCAGATGGTCTCCGTCATGGTGCTGCGAATGGTTGCCTACGCTCCGATCCTTGGCATCGGCGGTGTGCTGAAAGTCATGAAAACGGGAGCCGGTATGGAATGGATCATTGTTCTTGCGATCATCGTCATTCTCGGATACGTGATGCTGCTTGTCTCCCTTGCGATGCCGAAATTTAAGCTGATGCAGAAACTGGTTGACAACATCAACCTCGTATCGCGTGAAATCCTGACCGGACTCTCTGTCATCCGTGCGTTCGGAAGAGAGGACAAAGAGGAAGAGCGCTTCAACGGTGCGAATAAGGAACTGACCAAAACAACCCTGTTCACCAACCGCGTTATGACCTTTATGATGCCTGGTATGATGATGATTATGAACGTGCTGACCGTCGGAATCGTATGGTTCGGTGCACATAAAATCGATGCCGGCACGATGCAGGTCGGTGCAATGACTGCATTTATTACCTACGCCATGATGATCGTCATGTCTTTCCTGATGCTGACAATGATGTCAATCATGCTGCCGCGTGCCGCTGTTGCCGCCGGCCGTATCGATGAAGTCATTCAGACAGAATCCTCCATTCAGGATGTCAAAAATCCGGAGCAGCTGGAGGTTCATAACGGAGTTGTCCGCTTCGATCACGTCAACTTCCGTTATCCGGGCGCCGAGGAGGATGTGCTGCATGACATCGACTTTGTTGCCGAGCCTGGCAAGACGACGGCGATCATCGGAAGCACCGGCTGCGGTAAATCGACGCTGGTCAACCTGATCCCACGTCTCTATGATGTGACGGGCGGAAAGATTACGCTCGACGGAAAAGATATTCGAAACATTACGATGAAGGATCTGCGCGATGAGATCGGTTTCGTGCCGCAGAAAGGTGTGCTGTTCTCGGGAACGATCGCATCCAACCTGCGCTTCGGAAAAGACGATGCGACGGATGCGGAGATCGAAAAGGCAGCCGCAATTGCGCAGGCAACCGAGTTTATCGAGGCAAAAGATGACAAATACGAAACCGCGATTGCACAGGGCGGAACGAACGTATCCGGCGGACAGAAACAGCGTCTGGCGATTGCGCGTGCGATTGCAAAAGACCCGAAAATCTTTATTTTCGACGACAGTTTTTCTGCACTTGACCTGAAAACGGATGCGGCGCTTCGAAAAGCACTGGCGGAGAATGTCAAAGACAGCACCGTGATCATCGTGGCACAGCGGATCAGCACGATTCTCCATGCGGAGCAGATTCTGGTGCTCGATGACGGAAAAGTAGTCGGAAAAGGTACGCATGAGGAACTGCTGAGAAGCTGCGAGGTTTATCAGGAGATTGCGAAATCCCAGCTGTCAGAGAAAGAGCTTGGACTGAAGGAAAGTGAGGTGGCTGACCATGAGTAATGAAATGAACCAGCAGCCGCGCAAAAGAGGACCGATGGGACGGATGGGCCGCGGCATGCAGCCGGGCGAGAAGCCGAAAGATCTGAAAAAATCGATCAAACAGCTCGCCCAGTACATCGGAAAATATAAAATTGCGATTTTTATTGTTATGATCTGTGCCGCATGCTCAACGGTGTTCAACGTTGCCGGACCAAAGATTCTCGGAAAAGCTACGACCGCACTGTCCGAGGGACTGATGGAAAAGATCCGGGGCACAGGAAGCATTGATTTTGCAAGAATCGGAACGATTCTGCTGTTTGTACTTGGCCTGTATCTGATGAGCGCCCTGTTCAGCTTCATCCAGGGATGGATCATGACGGGCGTGACGCAGAAGGTGTGCTATCAGCTTCGAAAAGAGATTTCGGAGAAGATCAACCGTATGCCGATGAAATATTTTGAGAGCCGCACGTACGGTGAAGTGCTCTCACGCATCACAAACGATGTCGATACGCTTGGCCAGGGACTGAACCAGAGTATCACGACGATCATCACCTCGTTGGCAACGCTCATCGGTGTTCTGATCATGATGCTGAGTATCTCCCCATTGATGACGCTGATCGCGCTTGTGATCCTGCCGATTTCAATGGGACTCATCGGACTCGTGACAAAGAAATCACAGAAATTCTTCCGTGCCCAGCAGGAATACTTAGGCCATATCAACGGTCAGGTTGAGGAGGTTTACGGCGGCCATCTCGTCATCAAGGCATTCAACCGCGAGAAGGATACGATCGAAGAGTTTGAAAAAACCAACAATATTCTTTACGATTCTGCATGGAAATCCCAGTTTTTATCCGGTATGATGCAGCCGATTATGATGTTTGTCGGAAATTTAGGCTACGCCTGCGTGGCATTGACCGGCGGACTTCTGGCGATCAAAAACGTGATCACGATCGGTGATATCCAGGCATTTATCCAGTATGTGAAAAACTTTACCCAGCCGATCCAGCAGATTGCGCAGGTTATCAACATGGTACAGTCGATGTCGGCGGCATCCGAGCGTGTCTTTGAATTCCTGAACGAGGAAGAGGAAGACCAGATTGTCGAGAATCCGGCAGCAATCGAGACTGTGACAGGAGAAGTCACCTTCGACCACGTACATTTCGGCTATAACCCGGAGCAGATCATCATCAACGATTTCAGCGCCAAAGTAAAACCGGGCCAGAAAACCGCGATCGTCGGCCCGACCGGAGCCGGAAAGACGACGATGGTCAAACTGCTGATGCGCTTCTACGATGTCAACAGCGGAGCCATTCTGCTGAACGACCACAACATCAAAGACTTCAACCGCAGAGAGCTGCGCGATGCCTTCGGTATGGTCCTGCAGGATACGTGGCTGTTCAAGGGAACCATCATGGAAAACATCCGCTACGGCCGGCTCGATGCAACAGATGAGGAAGTCATCGCAGCAGCAAAAGCCGCAAGAGCCCACCACTTCATCCAGACCCTGCCGGGCGGCTATCAGATGGAACTGAATGAAGATGCCAGCAATGTGTCGCAGGGACAGAAACAGCTGCTGACGATTGCACGCGCAATCCTTGCTGACAACAAGATTCTGATCCTCGACGAGGCAACCTCATCCGTCGACACAAGAACCGAAATCGAGATCCAGAAAGCCATGGATAACCTGATGAAGGGCAGAACAAGCTTCGTCATCGCCCACCGGCTGTCCACGATTCGTGATGCGGATCTGATTCTCGTCATGAAAGACGGAGACATCATCGAGCAAGGAAATCACGAAGAACTGCTCGCGGCAAACGGGTTCTATGCAAATCTTTACAATTCGCAGTTTGAGGATGTGGTGGCGTAACAGCCTTTGCGGGCGATATAAATTTATTGTAACAACACCTGAGTTGGCAAAACGGTTCAGGTGTTGTTTTTTTTCTCGAGGGAAAATCTCGTTACATTTTCCCGTCAGGCAAAAAAGCTCTCAGAGCAGAATGATCTGATGTTTGTCCCAGATCATGCATGTTATCCCAGGTTACTTGAGAGAAAAGAAAAAATTTGGTATGCTGTTGAGAAGTAGAATCTTCGATAAGAAGCACGGGGGAAAATAATGAATTTAATTTTATGCGATGATGATAAAGTGTTTTTAAATAA
>OLSO01001950.1_pt1 | contig 13874 bp, 5 predicted proteins | sample 1672441 | NCBI WGS metagenome assembly OLSO01 (sample SAMEA3136686, study PRJEB25190) | human gut metagenome | biome: human gut; feature: human-associated habitat; material: faeces | place: Austria | collected 2013 | reverse complement strand
AAAAGTAAAGGTGCATCATTTGAAAAAAGAAGAATTTGACCATGGTGGAACCAGAGGAAAAGCAGCAACACTTTCAAAAGCAGATATTATGAAGATCATAATATCGCTGAGGCGGTTGTGACCAGTGTCTGTCCTCTGTCGGAGGAGCAGCAGAAACGCCTGAAAGAAAAACTGAAAAAAGAAAAGGATAACAAAGATTTATCTTCTGATATTAAAAAGAAAATGGACAAGCTAAATGAAAAGATTAAAGATCTTGAAAAAAAGGCTAATGAAGTGAATAAAGCTCCGGCATCATCTAATGTTGTTACACCAATTCCACCAAATAGCAGTATAAAAACAAGTGCAGGAAATTCTCAGCCACCTGTAAATACAGGTAAGGGAAGTGAATCAGAGATAAGTTTTGGAAATACTACAAAAGATGAAAATACTAAACAATCAAAAGATAAAGAAAAGGAAATTCGTTATCCTAATAAGCTGACAGCTAAAACGCCTACTAACAATAACAGCCAAGATTCAGCTATGGATGGCACAAGTAAGAGTGTAAATACCAATAAGGGAGTAGCCTCATCTCCGTCAAAGGCAAGAGGAACTGTTACAGAAAATAAGGATAATGCGAATAAGGACTATCCGATTCATCATGGAGATAGTAGCGATAATAAAGAAATGGATCAGTATTCGGCAGATGCAAGGCAGTTTATTACCTTTCAAACGAAAAACGGTAAGACCTTTCATTTAATCATCAACCACGATGAAGATAGTGAAAATGTCATGCTTCTTACAGAAGTATCTGAAGATGATTTACTGAACATGGTAGAGAAAAAAGAAGCTCCAAAACAGGAAGTGGTAAAAGAAGAACCTATTAAAGAAGAAGTAAAGCCTGAGAAAAAAGAAGAAAAGAGCAATTTAGGGACATATATAATTCTTTTACTTGTAGTAGGCGGGGCATTGGGAGCAGGATACTACTTTAAGGTTGTAAAAAAGAAAGAAGATAGGGAGCTTGAAGCCTTAGAGGAAGAAGATGATGATTTCTTTTCTGAAGCTGAAAGCGAAGAAGAACCAAATGATGTAGATGAAGAAGAAGCAGAAGATTAGCAGTAATGCTGCAACAAAAATAATACAGTATTTGGTGCAAATGCAGGGCGGAAGAGTAATATCTTTCGCTCTTTCATATTGAAAACAGGAGGAAGTATAGAGATGAAGTTAGTCATTGCAGAAAAGCCAAGTGTTGCAATCTCCATTGCAAAAGTTATTGGAGCAACGAAAAAGAAAGATGGATATTATGAGGGAAATGGATATAGGATTTCTTGGTGTATTGGTCATTTAATTCAAATGGCAAATCCAGACAGTTATGATGAAAAGTATGCAAAATGGAATATGACGGATTTACCGATTATTCCAAAGGAATATATGTATGAAGTGGCAAAGTCAACCAAGAAACAGTTTGCTATTCTTAAAAAACTGATGAATGATAAAGAGATTGATACGGTTATCAACGCTTGTGATGCAGGTCGTGAAGGAGAAAGTATTTTTAGACTTGTATATAATCAAGCGAATTGTAAAAAGAAGATGAAACGCCTTTGGATTTCTTCAATGGAAGATAGTGCGATTAAAGAAGGTTTTGATAACTTAAAAGACGGAAAGGACTATGATAATCTCTTTGAATCGGCACAGGCAAGAGCTATTGCGGATTGGTTAGTCGGAATGAATATCAGTAGACTTTATTCTTGTCTTTATCAGCAAAACTACAGTGTTGGAAGAGTGCAGACACCTACTCTTGCTATGATTGTAAAAAGAGATGATGAGATAGCAAACTTCAAGAAAGAAAAATATTACACAGTGGAGCTGTCAACAAACGGATTTACACTCTCCACAGACAGAATTGATGATGAAGTTGCTGCTGAACAGCTCTTAAATTTAGTAGGCGATAAGATTGAAATAACCGATGTCATTCAGAAAGAAAAGATTACTAAACCTGATTTACCCTTTGACCTTACAACACTTCAAAGAGAGTGCAATAAGTATTTCGGATATAGTGCTAAACAGACACTTGATTATGCCCAAAGCCTTTATGAGAAAAAGCTCATCACCTATCCAAGAACAGACAGCAGATGTTTAACGGAAGATATGATTGTAAGTACGGTTAATAACATTTTAGGTAAGAATGACTTTGACACAGGGCGTATTAAGACGGTATTTAACTCTAAAAAGGTTACGGATCATCATGCGATTATTCCGACAATCAGTTCATTAAAGGAAGATGTTTCGGAGCTTCCTCCAAGCGAAGCAAAAGTTTATTTCCTTATATCCGATAAATTTCATGCAAGTGTAGGTTATCCACTCATTGAAAATGTAACGAAGATAGTAGCTGAATTTGGCGGATTTGAATTTACAAGTTCAGGAAAGGTTATAAAAGACGAGGGATTTACAAAGTATTTGAAGGAATATAAGTCCCAAAATAATGAGGATACAGAACTTCCGGATGTAATCGTTGGCGGTGTTATTAGCATTGAAGATAAAGAGATTAAAGAGAAATTTACCCAACCTCCGAAACACTTTACTGAAGATACACTCTTAAAGTCTATGGAGATTGCAGGAAATGATGCTTTAGAAAAAGGTGTAGAAGTGGAAAGGAAAGGACTTGGAACGCCTGCAACAAGGGCAGGGATTATTGAAAATCTAATCTTTAAGGGATTTGTAGAAAGAGATAAGAAAAATCTTGTAGCCACGCATAAAGGAATTAGCCTTGTAACAATATTATCTGATAGCTTTAAGTCAGCAGAAACTACCGCAAAGTGGGAAATGGAGCTATCCGATATTGCACAGGGGAAATCTTCAAAGGAAGAATTTTTAGAGGAGATTGAAAATGAGATAAAAGAGGTTGTTCTGACATATATAAAGTAAGTGACTACTAATTTCAGAGTGGAAAAAATGTCTTAAAAGTGCTATAATCTTTTGTAGGAAAAGTAGGGCGAAAGGAAGTAAGTATGAAAGATATGTTTATGGATACTGCAAAAGTTATGGCAAAAGGACAGGTTACTATTCCGAAAAGGATAAGGGAACTTTTGAATTTAGAAAATGGAGATTATGTTACTTTTGTAGTTAATAAAGATAAAGTTGAAATTCAAAATTCCAAAGTTTTTATTGAAGAAAACATTGGGGAATAAAGGTGGTGAAAAAGCAGATGACGATAGATGAAATAAAGAAGTTAATTCAAAATGGAGAGAAGATAGATGTTGAGTTTAAAGAATCTAAAGATGCTTTAACCAAAGATGTCTTTGATACAGTATGCTCCTTCAATAATAGAAATGGCGGACATATTTTACTCGGTGTAAATGATAAAAGAGAGATTGTCGGTGTTAGTAAAGACAAAGTTGATAAAGTGATTAAGGAATTTACTACGGCAATCAATAACTCGCAAAAGATGTATCCACCACTTTATTTGCTTCCTGAAGTCTTTAATATAGATGAGAAAAAAGTAATTTACATCAGAGTGCCGGAAGGTTATCAGGTGTGCAGGCATAACGGAAGAATTTGGGATAGGTCTTATGAGGGAGACATCAATATCACAGACCATTCCGAACTTGTATATAAGCTATATGCAAGAAAGCAAGGAAGCTATTTTGTAAATAAAGTATATCCGAATCTGGATATTGATTTTCTTGATGCTTCTGTTATTGATAAAGCTAAGAAAATGGCTGTTTCCCGAAATAAAAATCATGTTTGGGAGAATATGAGTAATGAAGAACTTCTTAGAAGTGCTAATCTCATTCTGACAGATCCGGAAACAAAGCGTGAGGGAATTACATTAGCTGCTATTCTGTTATTTGGAAAAGACAACTCGATTATGTCCGTTCTTCCACAACACAAAACAGATGCAATATTCAGAGTTGAAAACAAGGATAGATATGATGATAGAGATGTTGTCATAACAAATCTGATTGATAGCTATGACAGGCTTATAGAGTTTGGGCAGAAGCATTTGAACGATTTATTTGTCTTAGACGGAATTGTAAATGTTAATGCAAGAGATAGGATACTTAGAGAGATAGTTTCCAATACATTGGCTCATAGGGATTATTCAAGTGGGTATCCTGCAAAGATGATTATTGATGATGAGAAAATTACTGTTGAAAACAGCAACTTGGCTCATGGAATGGGAACTTTAGATTTACAGAAGTTTGAGCCATTTCCTAAGAATCCTGCTATATCAAAGGTGTTTAGAGAAATAGGTCTTGCAGATGAACTTGGTTCAGGAATGCGAAATACCTACAAGTACACACAGCTTTATTCAGGAGAAAACCCGTTATTTGAGGAGGGAGATATATTTAGAACGATTATTCCTCTAAAGAAGATAGCGACGCAAAAGGTTGGGGGCGACAATGTCGCTCATGATGTCGCTCAGGGTGTCGTTCACGATGTCGCTCACGATAAGATAGCCCTCGCAGAGTTTATTAAAGAAAAAGTGAGAAGCAATGATAGGATTACAAGAAAGGCTATTGCAGATGAAGCTGGAGTTAGCGTAAAGACTATTGAAAGAGCTATAAAGGAAATAGATAATCTGAAGTATGTAGGAAGTGGTAATAGCGGACACTGGGAACTTAATGAATAAAAGTAAGTTGCAGAACTATGATTTTTAGTAGGTAATTGATTTCTAAAAGTGCCATACAATAAGGTTTTGCAGCAGAAAAATTAAGTTGCAGTAAGTTGCAGCACACAGAACCAAAAGGTGATTAGAGTAAAATCTAACCACTTTTTTTGTTTGTAAAAAAGAAGGAGGCAAAAATGCGAATAAATGATTTTCATAACATTTTGGAGCTTGTAAAACAGGATATTCTGCAAAGTGAAGCAGAATATCTGAAGCTCTTAAAAGTTGTCGGAAACAATCAGAGATACGACTTTAGAAGTCAGTTAAGTATCTATGATAGAAATCCTGAAGCGACAGCCTGTGCCAAGTTCGACTACTGGAGGGAACGCTTTAACCGAACGGTTATGCGAGGGCAGAAAGGGATACCAATTTTAGAGGACTACGGCACATACAAGAAGGTGACCTATATCTTTGATATAGGTCAGACAGTTTCAAGAAACAGAGATGTCAATGAAGTAAATCTTTGGAAGTTTGACAAAGAAGTTCATAAGGATGTCCTAAAGGAAATGATAACAAGTGAGGGCTATGAGGAAAGTGAAAGTATCTTAGAAAATATCTTTTCTTTAAGCAGGCTTTACGGAGATGAAAAGATAGATAGCCTTATGAATGATCTTAGAATAGCGGATGAGGATAGAATATCTTTTACCAAGTTTGTGAGGGACTCAATAAGCCATGCAGTTGCTTCAAGATTTAAGGTAGACTATCCGATAGATAACGAACTTCTAAGAGAGAATTTTGAAAGACTTGATAGTATTTCCCTTATGAGTCTTGGCGAAACCATATCGGATATTAGCGGAAAGATTATTGATGCAACCATTCAGAAAAGTAAAGAGCTTGATAAAGAAGTTTTAAGAGGTAAAGAAGCAGGATATAATAAGATTAGAGAAGAAATTGAGGAGGTAGAAGAAAATGTACTTCGACGAGATAATCAGAAAAGAAATGAAAATGAGCGAGTTCTCCGAAATGGAGAGTACGGACGAGATAATAGAGAAAATCAGGGAGAATACGCTGAACAGCTTGGAGGAACAGACGGACTTCATGAAAGAATTTCCGAATCCGATATACGCAGTGATGAGGCTCACTTACCTTTCACAGAGCGAGGAGCAGAGCCACTTCGAGATGTTGGTAGACCTATACAAGGAGAAGAAGCTGACAAATCACCTGATGGATATTCAAAAACAAGCGATAGAGTTCATGAGAACAGAAAAGCCGAAACTGATGACAGCTTGGAAGATAGAGGACGAGAACAATCCACAGTATGGGGCGATGATTTCAGCACTGAAAGAGATGACCGTCAAGGAAATCGTGGAAATCTAAAAGAAAATACTGAAGCAGAGATAAGAGAAGCTGATAAGGCTTCTTTTTCTTTACCCGAAAATTCTTATGGACAGATAAGCCTTACTATTCCGCTAACTGATAAGGATATTGATGCCGTCCTTATTAACGGAGGAAACCATGATGGTGGTAGGCTTCCCGTTATATCAGAGTTTTCCAAAGGAAAGAGCAATGAAGAATTAGGAGAATACCTCAAAGATACCTTTAAGGGTGGAAACGGACTATATATTGATGAAAGAGAGGTATCTTCCTGGTATTCGGATAAAGGCATTCATTTAGCGTATGGGACTTCGGCAAGAGAAGATGATACGCAAATTTTAAGCTGGAATGATGCAGCAAGTAGAATAAACGGGCTTCTTAATAGCGGTGAGTTTGCCACAAATGTAGAACTTTCTGAAGCATATGATTATGAAAGGGACAGAATTTCAGAGTCATTATGGTATCTATACCATGATTTAAGCGAAGAAGGAAAAGCACAGGGTTATTTTGATTTTATAGAAAGAGGTGGTGGCTTTCCGGAAGAAACGAAAAGACTATCTGAGACATTAAAAAATCCTGAATACCTAAAGGACACAATTAAAGAATACAGTAGGTTCTTAGCAGGCTACAAAGAAAACAGAGGTGTACTAAGATTTCATTATCACAAGGTAGATAGCCTTTATCAGAGATTACAGGAGCTTGAGCTGACACGAAAGGAATATAGTACCAATCTGACAGAACTTCCTAAAGTAAAGCCCTTTATTACAGATGACGAAGTTCTTGCTACCCTGTCAAGAGGAAGCGGAATAGATAAGGAAAAAGAGCGAATTACAAAATTTTTCAAAGAAAACCATACACTTCAAGAAAAAGCAAATTTCTTAAAAGATGAGTATGGCATAGGTGGAAGCTCTCATGCTGTTTCAGGTGCAATGGGAAGCGATGAATGGCACGATGCTAAGGGACTTAAATTGCAAAAGAAAGATTGCAGTGATGTATTTCTTACTTGGTCAAGCGTGGCAAAGCATATTGATGAGCTGCTTTCTAAAAATCTTTATCTTGAGGAAAAGAAAATAGAAAGTAAGGTAGAGATAGAAGAAGCAAAAGAAACACAATATTATTCTAAAGATGATCCTGAAAACTTAATTACCGATGAAATGCTTGAAAGAGTGCCTGAGCTTTATGCACAGGAGGATGTAGCTTTAGCAGATAAAGAGGTTCATGCTGCATATATCATTCCGTTTAGAAGTAATTGGACTTGGTATATGACAGAATACGATAGGGAAAGTGGAGATGCCTTTGGACTTGTACTTGGTATTGAACCTGAATGGGGATATTTCAATCTTGAAGAATTGAAAGAACTAAATGCTCAAAGGCTTATTTTAGAAGATTTCCCAAAAACCTTTAGAGAGCTTAAGGACACAGAACTTATTAAGCAGATGGATGAGCAGGAGCTTCAGTCAGTCTTTAACGGAGAACTTAGTTTTGAAGAAGAAACAGAGCTTGAAGTACCTGAAGAAGTAGAAGAAAGAATAGCTGCAACACCTGTTCAGGGAACACTATTTGATTACCTCAAAGAAAGAGAAGAAGTAGAGCTTAATGAAAAAGAGGAAAGCCTTGCAGATGAATTTGCAGTTAAAACAGGCGATACCGTATATTTCAACCATGAAGAATACACTGTAAGGGAGATTTCTAAAAACCAAATCACAAGAAGAAATGATTTATGGATTGATTCGGCAAGAAGTGGAAATCATCAAATCCCCATTGTAGCCTTTGAAGATAATGAGGACTTATTAAAGCAGGTAAGTCTTGAAAGACCTAACTTTATTGTTGGAGATGAAGTTAAATATAAGGATAAAAACTATACCATCACACGCTTTGATGATATGGGAAATAACCTAAAGACAATAACAGTCAAGGACAATACCGAATATCTTGGTGGTATGATAACAGGCTCCGATGTAATCCCTTATCGTCTTGAAAGCGACCTTGATAGGCTATTTGAAAATCTGACCTATACGAAACATGAAAAGACTATTGAGGGAGTAGAAGTAAAGAAAACTGAGGCTCATAACTTTAAAATCACAGAAGAAACACTTCCTGAAAAGTTATCTCCAAGTGAGAGATTAAACAATAATTTTGAAGCAATCTCTATGTTAAATAGAATTGAAAGAGGTGAGAGAGATTTAGATATTAACGCTCAGGAAGTCCTTTCAAAGTATGTCGGTTGGGGCGGACTTGCTGATGTATTTGACGAAAGTAAAGAGGGACAATGGGAAGTTGCAAGAAGTTTCTTAAAGGAAAATTTATCACCATCTGAATATGAAGCTGCAAGAGAGTCTACCCTAACAGCTTTTTACACACCGAAAACAGTGATTTACAGCGTATATAAGACACTTGCAGGTATGGGATTTAAGAGCGGTAATATCTTAGAGCCAAGTATGGGAGTTGGAAACTTTATCGGTAATCTTCCCGATGAAATGAGTAAGTCAAAGTTTTATGGTGTGGAGCTTGACTCGGTAAGCGGTCGCATAGGAAAACTCTTATACCCTGAAAGCGACATACAGATTAAAGGGTTTGAAGAAACGAGCTTTTCCAATAACTTCTTCGATGCTGTGATTGGAAATGTGCCGTTTGGCGAGTATAAGGTAAATGACAGAGAGTATAACAAAAATAACTTCTTGATCCATGATTATTTCTTTGCGAAATCCATTGATAAAGTCAGAAATGGCGGTGTTATCGCCTTTATCACATCTTCAGGCACAATGGATAAAAAGGACGAGAGTGTCAGACGCTACATTGCAGCAAGGGCGGAGTTTTTAGGAGCCATCAGACTTCCAAACGATACCTTTAAGGGCGTTGCAGGAACAGAAGTAACCTCAGATATTATATTCCTAAAGAAAAGGGACAGTATCAGAGAAAGAGATGAGGACTGGATACATCTATCTGAAGATGAAAAGGGACTTGTATATAACAAATATTTTGTAGATCATCCTGAGCAGGTACTCGGCACAATGCGTGAAGTTTCAGGAAGATTTGGAAACACACTTGCGTGCCTGCCGAAAGAAAATGCCGACTTAAAAGAGCTTCTGACAAAAGCAAGTGAAGAAATATCCAAAGGATCAACTTATGAAGAAATAGAGCTTTTAGATGATGAAATCACTTCAATTCCTGCAACGGATGATGTCAAGAACTTTTCATATACCGTTATTGATGAGGAGGTTTATTACAGAGAAAACTCACTTTTCGTAAAGAAAGAAGTAACGGATAAGAATAAGGAAAAGATTAAGGACTATCTTGAACTGAATACTGCCCTTAAAGATGTTATCTACAAGCAGAAAGAGGACTATTCCGATGATGAGGTAAAGAAAGCTCAAGAAAAGCTCAATGAAGTCTATGACAACTTTTCAAAGAAGCATGGCTTTATAAATAATTTAAGCAATACCAGAGCCTTAAAAGAAGATAGTAACTTCCCCCTTGTTTCCTCAATAGAAATTCTTGATGAAGAAGAAAACTTTAAGGCAAAGGGAGATATTTTTTCAAAAAGAACAATAACAAAGGCAAAGACAATCAACCATGTAGATACTTCTCTTGAAGCTCTTGTACTATCTATGTCTGAAAAAGGTTATGTGGACTTTGAGTATATGGGAAGCCTGACAGGAAAAGACAGACCGACTTTGATAGAAGAATTAAGGGGAGAAATCTACCTAAACATCAGGGAAGAACAAAACTTTTATAGACCATTATCCTTTAACCTTGAAGATGGAGATTTACCTTTTGCCTGTGCAAACGGCAGTAATTCGTATAAGTTCGGCTATGTAACAAAGGATGAGTACCTAAGCGGAAATATTAGAGATAAGATTGCCATAGTAGACAGCTACCTTGCAAAGCTAAGACAGACCGAAAGAGAGTTACCTCATCTTGGCTATGCAGAAGATGGCAAAGAAAAAGAGCTGATAAGCTTTGAGATGAACCGATTGGAATACCAAAAGGCAGAGCTTACAAAAGTTTTGCCAAAGGAGCTTGAAGCAAGTGAGATAAATGTTCGTCTTGGAGCAACTTGGATACCGATAAAAGATATTGAAAAGTTTATCTTTGAAACACTGAAAACACCGGGCTGGGCAAGATGGGATATTAAGGTTAAATTTTCAAATCTCACAAGTGAATGGAATGTAGAGGGAAAGAGTAAAGACAGAGGAAATGACCTTGCTGAAATGACTTACGGTACATCAAGGGTAAGTGCCTATAAGCTGATAGAAGATGCCTTAAACCTTAAAGAATCAAAGGTATTTGACCAGATTGTAAATCCTGACGGCTCCAAAACTTCTGTGTTAAATAAAAAAGAAACGCTTCTTGCAGGGCAGAAACAAGAGCTTCTAAAAGAAGAATTTAAGAACTGGATATTTAACGATCAGGAAAGAAGAAACAGACTTGTAAAACTGTATAATGAGCGTTTTAACTCTATTCGTAACAGAGAATATGACGGAAGCAATTTATCCTTTGAGGGAATGAATACTAAAATAGAGCTTAGACCTCATCAGAAAAATGCTATTGCAAGAAGTTTGCATGGAGGAAATACGCTGCTTGCCCATGTGGTTGGTAGTGGAAAGACTTTTGAAATGGTGGCTTCTGCAATGGAATCTAAAAGGCTTGGGATGTGTTCCAAGTCGTTATTTGTTGTACCGAACCATCTAACAGGACAAATTGGCAGAGAGTTTATGCAGCTCTATCCGTCGGCAAATATTATGGTGGCAGATAAAAAAGATTTTGAGCCGAAAAACAGAAAAAGGTTCATAGGAAGAATTGCAACAGGAGAGTACGATGCGGTTGTAATCGGGCATACGCAATTTGAAAAAATTCCGATGAGTAAGGACTATCAGGAAAAGCATATTCAGGATCAGATTGATGAAATCATAAATTATGTTGAGGAATATAAGCATGATAGAAATCAGAACTTTACGGTAAAACAGCTTGAAAAAACAAAGAAAAAACTGGAAACAAGGCTTGAAAAGTTAAACGACGATTTTAAGAAAGACGATGTTATTACCTTTGAGGAATTAGGCGTTGATAAGCTATTTATCGACGAAGCACAAAATTACAAAAATCTCTATCTCTACACAAAAATGAGAAATGTAGCAGGTTTCGGTCAAAGTGAAGCCTTTAAGTCCTCCGATATGTTTATGAAGTGTAGATATATGGATGAAATGACGGGTGGAAAAGGTATTGTATTTGCCACAGGAACGCCTGTATCAAATTCCATGACTGAACTTTATACCATGCAGCGTTATCTTCAGTATGAAAGCCTAAAGAAGAATCACTTGGAGCATTTTGACTCTTGGGCTTCTACCTTTGGTGAAACGCAGTCAGCCTTTGAGCTTTCTCCTGAAGGAACAGGGTATAGAGTAAAAACTCGTTTTTCCAAGTTCTATAATTTGCCTGAACTAATGTCGATGTTTAAGGAAGTTGCGGACATTCAGACAGCGGATATGCTAAATCTTCCAACACCTGAAGCACACTATGAAGTTATTAAGACCTTGCCAAGTGAGGAGCAAAAGGAAATCCTAAAGAACCTTTCTGAAAGAGCTGATGATGTAAGAAATAGGGTGGTTGAGCCGGATGAAGATAATATGCTTAAAATCACGAATGACGGTAAGAAACTTGCTTTAGATCAGCGTTTAATCAATCCCCTACTTCCTGATAATCCTGACAGTAAGGTTAATGTATGTGTAAAAAATGTATTTGCCATTTGGGACAAGACCAAAGAGAACAAGTCCACACAGCTACTATTTTCCGATATGTCCACACCGAAAGGCGATGGAGAGTTTAATATCTATGATGATATTCGAGAAAAACTTGTAAATTTAGGTGTTCCAAAAGAAGAAATCGCCTTTATCCATGAAGCCAACTCCGATAAGCAAAAGGACGAACTCTTTGCAAAGGTAAGAAAGGGCGATGTTAGGATATTACTCGGTTCAACACAGAAGATGGGAGCAGGTACGAATGTGCAAAACAAGCTGATTGCACTTCATGATTTGGATGTCCCTTGGCGCCCTGCCGATTTAGAACAGCGTGCGGGTAGAATTGTTCGTCAGGGAAATGAAAATAAAGAGGTAAATATCTATCGCTATGTTACGGAGAACACCTTCGATGCGTATCTGTGGCAGACCATAGAAAATAAGCAGAAGTTCATTTCTCAGATTATGACAAGTAAAACACCTGTCAGGGTGGCGGAAGATGTGGATGAAAGTTCCCTTAACTATGCAGAGATTAAAGCACTTGCAACAGGTGATCCGAAGATTAAAGAAAAGATGGACTTGGATAATGAAGTTACAAAACTTAAAATGCTGGAAGCAAACTTCAAGTCCAACCGTTATAGATTAGAGGATAAGGTTGCTAAAAACTATCCGGAAGAAATTGCAAGGACGAAAAAACTCATTGAAGCTGTTAAGAAAGATATGGCAAATGTAGAACCTAAAGCGGAAGGTGAGGAAAAGTTTACTTCGATTACCATTGCGGGAGAAAAGATTACCGATAAGAAATTAGCCGGAGAAAAGCTACTTGAAGCTATTTCTAAAGTAAAAATCAATGAAAGCAAGGTTATAGGTAAGTATCGAAATATGGATTTAGAGGTCAGTTATAACTTCTTTACCAATGAGCATAATTTCAACTTAAATGGTGCTGCAAAGCATTCAGGAGAGCTTGGCACAAGTGCAGACGGTAATATCATAAGACTGGATAATGCTCTTGAGAAAATGCCTGAGAAATTAAACAGGCTTGAAGAAAAACTTATCAGTACAAAGGAACAACTGGAAAATGCCAAAGAAGAATTAAAAAAGCCTTTTGAAAAATCAGATGAGCTAAAAACTAAGGTATTAAGACTTGCAGAACTGAATAAGCTCCTTGATATGGGAGAAGTGGAAGAAAAGAGAAATGATAATCCGCTTGTAGAAGATGTAAAAAGGGCAATCATTGATTTCTGCAACAGAGAGTACGAAGAAAATCATAGCTATGATGAATTTAATACCTTGTATCCTGATTTGAAGCATATCGGCATCGCCTATACCAATACACCAGATGAAAGGCATGGTATTCAGTATGAGCTTGATTTAGAGGAGAAAACTTGGACGCAGTACATTGATGATACTCCTATCAAAACGGAGAGCTTTGATTACGAGAATAAAGGAGAAAATGAAGCTCTAAGGAATATGAAAAATGAAATAGAAATGTCCTCTTTTAGCGATTTAGTTTATGTTGATTCCGAAGATTTAAGAGTAGCAACTGGACTTGATATTGATGATGAAGGAAACTTCTATGATCCACTTTCTAAAGACTTAGATAATGATGGTATTCCAGATAGATATGACAATGACTTTAGGGATAGCGACTATTTTGAGTCAACCTACGATGTGGAGGACAATCTTCATAGTAAAGAAGAAATCGCACAAAAATCAGAGGATAAGCCGTCTATTTTAGATCAGATAAGAGCCTATCAAAATGAAAGTAAAACAGAAGAAAAGCAAAAAACAAAAGAACAGGAATTTTTAAGATAAGGGGAGGGCAATCTCCCTTTTGCCATGAAAGGAGATAAAAACATGGATTACAAAGCAATGAGAAATCAAATAGAAGATATGGTAAATGATAACCACAAGGACTTTGTAAAGGCGATTATAAGCATGGAAAAAGGCATCAATGATGAAAGTGCTTTGGACAAGCTATATGACGCTTATATGGACAATGACACCGTTAATTTGCTACATGAGGAATTTGACTATATGATTGAGGATTCAAGAGAACAGGGACAGATAAAAGACTTCCCTTATGTTCAGGAAGAAAAGGATAATCTTATCAATATTGTCGGAAATATCGTTGGAGAGGTTGATGTAGTTGAAAGGGAAAATAAGAATGGAGAAGCCTTCAA
>OLSO01001944.1_pt1 | contig 13940 bp, 13 predicted proteins | sample 1672441 | NCBI WGS metagenome assembly OLSO01 (sample SAMEA3136686, study PRJEB25190) | human gut metagenome | biome: human gut; feature: human-associated habitat; material: faeces | place: Austria | collected 2013 | reverse complement strand
GAATGGCTTGCGCTGATTTAGCCGTGCTATTATAAAGGAGAGCGCGGCAACAAACCCTATCCGCTGGAGACCATGCTGCGGCTGTATCTGCTGCAAAATCTGTATGACTTGAGCGACGAAGCGACAGCGGCAGAAGCAATCGACAGCCGGGCGTTTTCGGATTTCTGCGGCGTTGATTCAAGCAACCAGGTGCCGAATGGGGATACCATTGGCCGCTTCCGGAACCTGCTGGTGAAAAACGGATTACAGGAGAAGCTGTTCACGCAGGTCGTAGCTGCACTGACGGAACAGGGTCTGATCCTGAAAAAGGGAACGATTGTTGATTCCACCATCATTTCCGCGCCATCCTCCACCAAGAACAAGGAGAAGAAGCGGGATCCGGATGCACATCAGGTCAAGAAGGGCAATACATGGCACTTTGGCTATAAAGCGCATATCGGCGTAGATAAGGACAGCGGACTGGTCCACACATTGGCGGCGACACCCGCCAATGTTCATGACGTGTCGCAGGCTTCATCACTGTTGACTGGTGAGGAAGAGGTCGTTTACGGTGACAGCGGCTATCTCGGCTCCGGAAAGCGTGAGGACGCAATCGTTCGGAATAAGTCTGGCCGCAAAATCAAATACAAAATCAACCGTCGTCCATCCCAGCTAAAGAAACTGAGTAAGAGCGGCCAGTACGCGGCCAAGAAAGCAGAACATGCAAAATCTTCTGGCCGTGCGAAGGTGGAGCACGTATTTGGCATCGTCAAAAAACAACTAGGGTTTCGGAAAACGCGATACCGAGGGCTCGAAAAGCAACGAGCCAAATTCAATATCATATTTGCGTTAGCGAATCTGCTTCTGGCTGACAGGCCCTGCCTGGCGGCTTGAATCTGTATACCTTCTGCGAGAATTCTAAGCGCAAACCGTTCTGCCAAAAGCCACCTGCTGGCAGGACAGTTCTTTTTGCCTTATTATGCGGTGTTGCCTTAAATGTGTATTCTTAGCCATGGTTTTCTCCGTTTCTTAGCTGCCGCCATTCGGAGAAAACGAAGGGGCTCTGCCCCTTAAACCCCGAGGTTTATCGCTTTTGTTTCCAGGAAGGCAGCAAAAAAGGCAGCATCCGTTAAGATGCCGCCTTCCCGCAAACCCTATGTGCCGCTCAGGGCGCTCCTCAGCGTTGCCCTATCCTGCACATAGGTAAAGAATTAGTATTGTAAACTACCGTTGGAGTCAAGTCAAGAGCTGCTGTAATGTTTGTAAAAGTTACTTCCGGGTACCTTTTTGCAAGATTAACTTCCGCTCCGCCTGCCCTCCAACCGGATTTTAACTATTCAATTGACGAGATTGTCTACTCAATATACTATTCTTATTTATGGCAGTAACGATGTGGTCATGCTTGCTTTCATTACGCCCATAGCAGCAAAGATAAGTGAAACTACGATTGCACCAAGCCAGATGTTTCCGGTCTTTTTAAAAGCCTTTCTGACAAAGAACGGAGCAAGAAACAACATCCAGAAATTAATCGCCAAGACAAGACAATCGCTCCAGTTCCACCCAAAAACACGAGGGGTTTGTCCTGTTATCAACAAGGTTGAATATTGAATTATTAAAAGAATCATACAGCCAAGGCTGTTACTTAGGCCGCAGATTACAAGGTTTTTTGTCTCGCTCATGCCTTCAACACGAAATGCACCATTGATAAGAAGACTGTACTGGACATAGAACAAGAAGAAAAACGGCCAGTAGTTCAGTAAGGCAGGAAGTTTTTCGGGCTTGAATGGTTTTAATGCGCTCATCCACATTCGGAAATCCGTATTGAAACTCCATTTACAAAACGTAACAATTCCATAAACAATTACAAAAATAGCCAAACCCACACAGAATGTTTTAAACAATTCGACCTTTCCAATTTTAAGTCCAATCATCTCATCGGAACGAAGTCCGGTCTTTTTGTCACGTTTGAAATTGAGCCAGAACCAAAACGCTACCCAGATAGTATTCAAAAAAGTCCATGTCACAATGAGGTTCATCGGCGCAATATTGAACCAAGCTGTCGGTGTTCCGCAGGAAGCGTCAGGAAATATTTTTAAGTATAGAGGCATAGTGATAAATGCCGTAACAACAGAAACACAGCCTCCCGCTATCACACCTATCCAGAACTTCTTGCTTTCCTTCTTGTCAGTCAAAGCTGGTACTTTAGGGGGCTCCTTCTCAGCACGTAACTTTTGAAATACTGGCATAGCAAGAACCAAATCCATTAAAGGAAGTAACGCAGCGAGTAGGGCCAAAAGAGCTATAGCATTGAAAAGGAGTTTCGCAGGATAAATGAGACTTGTAGGAGAGACAGGTGTATTGACCTCGAAGCAATATGTAAAGAAACTTATAATGTCTCTAACTGCCTCGGGAACAATGGGGATTGCTCCATGGATTGAAAGCGGTTGATATATAATGCGGAGTGTGTTGTCCTCTCTGTTTCCGTAATAAGTTCCTTCCTCCACATAATCAACTTTTTCCCCATCAGATAAACTGGAATTGATAAATTCAATTCCTTCGATTGCATCACCTACAATACGACTTGTTTTTGTTGATACAAGGTCACCACATTCCTCAATAGACCCCATCAAACAGCCGACATTTACATGAAGCGCAGATGGATCATATCCATTGTTTGCGGTGGGAGGTGAGCCGCACGGCAGGGCTGCTGTAACCTTTAGCAAGGATTGAGCTGCTAAAAGCTCATCTTCGGTGATGGATTCACCCCCGTCTGAATCGGGGCTTTGCGCTTGCTCAATAGCGGCATTATACATATGCCCATAATGTTGTACTGTTGTCCATGTGCATATTCCACCCATTGACAGTCCGGTAACCCCCACTTTATCTGTATCTATAAAGTCCAGTATACCACTGGTCAAATAATCTGTTAGGGCAACCATCCCCATTCCATCCGAGTACATATTCGTATATAGAGCCATTTCACCCTTTTGATAAAACATACCCGATGTACCATGACTATATGGCTCCATATTAGCAACGGCTATTCCTCTTCTTGAAAGTTCTGTAGCAACATAACTCCAAGACTCTCCTGCATCCTCCCACCCGGAGGAAGTGATAACCAGCGGAACTTTATTTTCAGCAGAGGCATTTTGGGGGATATACAAGGTTGCGTTTAACTGCTGTTGATGATCAGTTACTATAGAGATGTTCATTGTGCGAACTTTCCCGAAGTTCGTTTGCACTAACATTGCACCTATGCTGGCAACCAAAATAATTATCAGCAAAATACACAGAGTGCGATACCATGATTGTTTTTTCGTGTTTTCCTCCTTGAAAAATAGTTTTTCATGTTCGTGTTTTCCTCCTTGAAAAATATTGGGTTTACACAGTAGTTAATCGTTTATATAAACGATTAACTACTGTGTAAATAGTATATCTTACCATTGCAATTGCTTCAATTGACAAATGGTCTAAAAAGGTTTCTTTTTTTTTGTTCAATTCTACAAGATGCCCTTGCATGTAAAAGCGAATTTATCTGATTTTTGTTTTTAGCTTGACTTGACTCCAAGCTGACTATATACTTTAAAAAATAAGGCAAAGGTGAAGGTTGAAACAATGCAATTTAAGCACTATACCGAAAAAGAACACACAAAACCAAGCCACCTAAAAGCAGGCGAAAATCGAAGTTATGCTTAAAAGTTAAGTAGTAGATGGAGCAGTTACAAGATATCCTTGCCGCTGGCGGATAAAGGCTATGACAGCGATAAATTTGTACGCTGGTTGGAAGAACGGGGCGGAATCGTGGTGATTCCCAGCCGTATCACTGCCAAACACCCCAGGAAAACAGACTGGCACACATACAAAGAGCGTCATCTGGTGGAAAACCTTTTCCTCAAGCTGAAAAACAACCGCCGTTTTGCCACCCGGTATGAGAAGAAAGCACTCTATTTTCACGCTGTTGTCTGTCTTGCCTGTATCCTTGTTTGGTTTCTTTGATGGTTTTAAAACGGACTCTAGGAGCAAAGATGCTTTGAGGTGGGGAGCACGGATATGTCCACGCCAATTTCAGAGATAACACCTATAGCAGAAAAGGCTTGGATACCCTGAGCCGTTGCAATGATGTTGAGCTGTGGGAGATATTTCTCAGAGGTAGCCAGAATCAGCGATTGTAGGTTCAGTTTGCACAATTCCAAGACATCCATGTGGGAGCGGATGATGCGGGACTTTTCAGCCTGTTCAACACACATTTTCCCGTCCACGGCGGCAAGGATTTCTACGTCAGTTGCTTTCATGTGCTTAATGCGGAAACCGGAAACGTCTGTGATTTTCACCGCAGGTTTTTCCAAAATCCCAACAAATTTTTTTGCTGCGTTAGAGCCACTTCGTTTCGTGCCCTTTTGTGCTTTGTAGCGCAGCGGAAAGGCATGGTCATAAAAATGAAAAAGAGCAGTATGGCGGATGTTGCAAGACTTGCCGGAGTCTCTATTGCCACCGTAAGTCATGTGATTTCTGGGAAAAGATACGTATCAGATGAGATGACACAAAGGGTGAAAAAAGCTATTGAGGAACTGGCATATACTCCAAACTTGGCAGCTAGAAATTTAAAAACAGGAAAAAGCAATGCAATTCTTTTTATTGTTCCTAATATTGGAAATAATTTTTTTTCTACAGCTGTAGAAGAGTTAGAAACTTACTTTTCTGAGGTTGGCTACAGATTACTAATTGCAAGTACTAAAGAAAATGTCACTCGTGAGGCGGAGCAGCTTCATGAAATTAACAGTAGCATGGTAGATGGAGTTATTTTAGCTAGCACTGCAGAAAGTTATGATCAGCTAATGCAATATCTTCCACACACGTTACCAATTGTTCTTTTTGACCGTAGTTTTGATGCGATTAATTTGAGTAGTGTTGTGTGCAGCAGTGCCCCTCAGTTGTCAGAAGCAGTTACTGCACTGTATAAAAAGGGCCATCGTCGCATTGGATTTATTGTCAGCCGCCGACGGATATCAAGTGCACAAGAGCGGTTAGGCGCATATCTTCATGTAATGGAGCAATTTGGTATTTCAGATATCAATACTTTCATCAAAGAAAGCGAAGATGATTATGCAAAGGTTGAGATAGGCTGTGCACAGTTATTACAGGAGGGGACAACAGCGATTATTGCCTCCGATGGCGCAATATCCTTTTATACAAGACACGCTTGCATTCAAATGGGGAAGATCCTTGGGAAAAATATTGAAATTGTTGGGTACGTTGATGCACCAAATACCGACTTGATGATTGACTATTTTGCAACCATAAAACTGCCAATTCGAGAGGCAGCACACAAAGCGGGGGAAGAGATTATTTCTTGTATTCAGAATCCGAATATTATTCATAAAATTGAACTCTCTGCTACACTTATTTTTCGTCAGTCTTAATTTAAAATTCAAATATTTATATGTAAACGGTTTGAAACGCACCCGCACACAAAGGCTATTTATGTGCGGGCACATTTTTTTGACATTAATGTTGGAGGTTATGATGAAGAGAGGCAGAATTTTGAAGTCAAGAAATTTTCAATGTTTTTTATTTATAAAAAGTGAAAGATAACAATTTATTAGTTTTGAATACTTCGCAGAAATTACCCTTGACAAATACAGTTTCAGAAGAAAATGCTTGAAAAGTATGCCAAAGAACAGGGTTTTACGAATCTTGCACACTATACCGATGATGGGTATAGCGGCACAAACTTTGACAGACCGGATTGGAAGCGATTGACTGCTGACATTGAAGAAGGGAAAATCGGATGTGTTATCGTCAAGGATATGAGTCGAATCGGCAGAAATTATCTGGAAGTAGGATTTTATACGGAGGTTCTATTTAGTACAATGGGATTCCCGGAAAATTGGAAAGAGTTACTTCAACATAAATAGTGATTGAAATCCCGCACCACTGATGCGAGATTTCAATAATAAACATATATCAGAAGATATCCAAACTATCCTCTGCATCCACCCATGCTTGCATCTCACCATCGAGAGCAAGCCTTGCATATTCCAGCGGATTATCAATCGCCAGACGTGATATTAACAGTTGTGTTACAACGTGCCGCTCTTTTCCGCCTGATCGACATCGATCGCAAGCTTCTTGACCTGCCCGGAGAGAACAAGCAGGGCGATCAGGTTGGGAATCGCCATCAGACCGTTGAAGGTATCTGCAATATCCCAAAGCAGACCAAGGTTGATTGTTGCACCGATGATCGATACAAAGGAATAGGCTACAAGGAAGGGACGGACGAGCTTTTCTCCGCCTAAAAATTCGATACAGCGGGAACCGTATAAGCCCCAGCCGATGATTGTGCTGAATGCGAAGCAGCACATGGCAACTGCGGTGAAGATAGAAACCCAGCCCCCATAGGTTGCAGTAAAGCCGGAAATTGTCAGCTCTGCACCGGCCGCCTGACCATAGACGATGTTGGGCGCACCGAGCAGAATGACAAGACCGGTAAGTGTACAGATCACGATCGTATCCATGAATACCTCAAAAATACCGAACATGCCCTGATGGACAGCATTGTTCGTATCTGCGCAGGCATGGGCGATGGAACCGGTACCAAGGCCGGCTTCATTGGAAAAAATACCGCGGGAGACGCCTTTTTTCATGCTTAAAAACATGCTTCCGATGATGCCGCCGGTGGCTGCCTGAGGGGTAAATGCACTTTTAAAAATCATGGCAAACACTGCAGGAACGCGGCTGATATGTAAAATAACAACGCCGATTGCAAGGATTACATATAAAGCTGCCATAAACGGAACGAGTTTTTCCGAAACCTGACCGATCCGCTGGATTCCGCCAAGCAACACCATGGCAACGAAAGCGGCAATGAAAATACCGAAGATCAGATTGGCACGTTCATCTACAGTGCCGTCGATGATATGCAGGTTGTGCAGTGCAGAATGAATAGAAGAAACAATGGTATTAACCTGGGTGGCGTTTCCTGTGCCGAACACAGTCAGGACGCCGAACAGGGCATAAAGAACCGCTAAAAAATGCCATTTTTTGGACAGACCATTTTTAATATAGTACATTGGACCGCCAACATATTCGCCATTTGCGTTCTTTTCCCGGAAATGGATTGCGAGCGTAACCTCGGAAAATTTGGTACACATGCCGAGAAAAGCAGAGCACCACATCCAGAAAATTGCGCCAGGACCGCCGAGGGCAATCGCGCCCGCAACGCCTGCGATGTTGCCGGTACCGACCGTGCCTGCAAGCGCGGTACAGACTGCCTGGAACGGGCTCATGGAGCCGTCCTTTGCCTGTGTTTTGTCAAAAATTTTACCGATCGTGTTTTTCAGGGCAGCGCCGAATTTGCGCACCTGAATGAAACGGGTACGGACAGAAAGCAGAAGTCCTACGCCGATGATGCAGATCATTGCGGGGACGCCCCAGATAAATCCGTTGACCGCCTGATTGATTTTGATGATACTTTCTAACATAAAACCCTCATTTCTTCCCATTGATCCGGAATGGGCAGGAAGCTTCACTTGAATGCGTTACCGGACTGAAACGGGAAAGTCTTTTGCACCATTATGACATAAAATACAGGATTTGTACAAGTTTTTTATGGAATGGATAGGATTGGCGTGTGCAGACTACAGCTCTTAAGTGTGACGGGGATGGGCTGTCATTTTCTATGGGTGATCGACAGGAAAAGCGCTTGTTTTTTGGAAAAAAAACGGCTAAAATTTGAAATGTCCTGACAGGCAGAGGTTCTTTTTGTGCTGCTTGGGGAGCTTGAGATAGAAGGGGCAATGGATGAACTTAGCAGGGAATAGGAGGATGCATTTGGAACAGGAAAATCAGGCGCAGCAGCATAAGCGCCGCGTTCGATATAAAGGAAAATACCCGAAGAAATTCGAGGAAAAATATAAGGAGCTGCAGCCGGAAAAATATCAGGATACAGTGCAGCATGTGATCCGTAAGGGAAATACGCCTGCCGGGATGCACATTTCGATTATGGTAAAGGAAATTCTGGATTTTTTGCAGATTCAGCCTGGGGAAACCGGCTTTGACGCGACGCTGGGCTACGGCGGACACACAAAAGCGATGCTGGAATGTCTGCATGGTGAGGGGCACATGTATGCGACGGACGTAGACCCGGAGGAATCCGCCAAGACGAAAAAGCGTCTGGAGGAGCTGGGCTATGGGGAGGATATTCTTTCCATCCGGCTGCAGAATTTCTGCACGATCGACGAGATCGCGAAGGAGGTCGGCGGATTTGATTTCATTCTGGCGGATCTGGGAGTGTCTTCGATGCAGATCGATAATCCGAAGCGCGGCTTTTCCTTCAAAGTGGATGGTCCTCTGGATCTGCGATTGAATCAGGAAAAGGGCATCAGCGCGGCAGAACGGCTGGATACGATATCGCGAGAAGAGCTTGCCGGTATGCTGTATGAAAATTCGGACGAGCCATATTGCGAGGAACTTGCAAAGGCAATCACAGAAGAAATCCGCCGCGGCAACCGGATTGATACGACGACAAAGCTGCGCGGGGTGATCGAAAGGGCGTTGGACTTTTTGCCGGAAAAGGATAAGCAGGAGACGGTCAAAAAGACCTGTCAGCGGACGTTTCAGGCGCTGCGCATTGATGTCAACCACGAGTTTGAAGTGCTTTACGAGTTCATGGAAAAGCTGCCGGGCGCATTGAAACCGGGCGGGCGCGTTGCAATCCTGACGTTCCATTCCGGCGAGGACAGGCTCGTGAAGCAGGCACTGAAAGAGGGCTATCGGGAGGGCATCTATTCTGATTATGCCAAAGATGTCATCCGTCCTTCTGCGCAGGAATGTGTACAGAACGGACGCGCGCGTTCGACGAAAATGCGCTGGGCGGTGCGTGCAGAGTGAGGGGATGGAGATGATTATGGAAGAAAAAGACACCGAACTGCGGGACGAGGGGCTGCGGGGAAATGAAAAAATAGAGGAAGCCATCGCCGGGCTGCAGCAGGAGCCGACGCAGGAAATGCTGGCACATGCGCTGACGGTGGTGCGCCGCCGAATGAAAGAAAACGGACAGCTTATCGTTGCAGTGGAGCCTCCGGCTGGCGGCGGACAGCTTTTATTGCAGACCGTCAAAACGTCGGACAGCAAACTGTGGTGGGCTGCGTTTACCGGATTTGAGGAAGAGCTGCGCGGCAGCGACCGCGTGAAATCGACGTTTTTGGCGGATATGGGACAGCTGTTTGCAACCGCGCTGCAGGCAGACGGCGTGGAAGGGATCATTTTGAATCCCTGGAACCGGACGCTGATGCTGGAAAAAGAGCTGATCCGGATTATTTTGGGGCAGCAGGGGTAAAGCACTTGCGCGAAGCGGCAGACATTGGAAGAAAATGCTGGACTGGTGGATGCCGCAGCAGGAATTACAAAGGATAAGTCGCTGGATATGCGGCAGAAAGAGAGGAAACGAAATGATTACAGGTGTTCATCATGTATGTGTGAAATGCAGACCGGAGGATCTGGAAAAGGTTCAGAAGTTCTATGGGGAGCTTTTGGGGCTTCCGCTTGTCAGAAGCTGGGGTGAGCCGAACGTTGAGGGACTGATGTACGGTGCGGGAACGAGCCTGATTGAGATTTTCCCGAATGCGGAGGAAGATCTGCCGCAGGGCGCAATCCGCCATTTCGCGCTGGCGACGGACGATGTGGACAGCATCGTGGAGACTGTGCGCAAGGCTGGCTATGCCGTGACGATGGAGCCGGTCGATATCGAAATTATGTCGAAGCCATCCCTTCCGGCACGGATCGCATTCATCATCGGACCGGTGGGAGAAGAAATCGAACTGTTCTGTGAAAAACAATAGAATGCACGCTCTGCGTGCATTCTATTGTACCGGCGGTGCTGCCGTCTGCCATCCGGCAGGTTCTAAAACCCCGCGAGCAGCGCAAAATAGCCCCAGTCCCAGAGCAGGGATTCGAAGCTGTTTTCCAGATATTCATAAATATCTTCTTCGTCATAGCCGGTCATACGGTTGATAATGACCAGCGCTTCCCGCACTTTTTCATAGAAAAATGTTTCCGGGCTGTCCTGCCAGATGAGGAACAGGCTCTGGCGCAGCGCGGCATACTGCAGCATCAGCCACTGCAGGCGCACGAGCATATGCCTTGTGGTGTCCTCAAAGGAAAGCAGCTCGGAATAGACCTCGTTTGCAAGGTAGCTGCGCATCAGAGGCTCGTATTGCGCGAAGGCAGTACGGAATGCCTGCCATTGCGCCGGGAGCTCTTCTTCTGTCTGTAAATGTGCCAAAAGGTTGGAAAGTGCGATGCCGGCGCGGCTGGCGATCTCCTCGTATGGTTTGGAGGGATCGGAGGTTTCGTCTTCCGGTTCCGTGAGCAATTCCGACAATGTTTCCGCCTGCTGTGTGAGTGGGGTAAGCCATTCCTGATAGAGCTGCTCTTTCTGATAGTTGACAGAAAGATCTAATAAAAGTTCGTTGCACTCCAAAATAGAGTCGATGCAGTCCGGCGAGAGGTCGTCCATGGCATCATAAAGCTGACAAAAGCTTTTTTCAGAAAAACAATCTGAAACAAAGTCTTTTGTCGGCTTTTTTTTCGGTGGATTTCCTGTATCATATAAAAACAGGCGGAAAGAATCTGCTCCGGCAGCCGGTCGGTCTGCTGCAAAATGGCGTCGATGACTGCAGAACGGATGAAAAATGGTATGCTGTCAATATTCGGATGCGGAAAAGTAAGCGGCGTAGCATCCTGCGCTGCCCAGAGGTCAATCACAGCGGGACAGCAGGGCATGAGCGAAGCCTCTTCATGGTCGGCAAAGGAATGGGTTTCGCGGGGGAAAACCTGACACGTTTCGGAAATCGCATCCTCTCCGTGCTCGAGGACAAGACGGCAGAGCTTGTTTTTTTCGAGAAACGGACAGACATGGCGGCTGTTTAAAGCGATCACGTGTTGACCGTCCTGAACGTAGGTAAAGAGTTTCGAATCCACAGGCGGATTTAAGGATGCCCAGCGCTTCAGCGTATTGTCGTCGACAGAAATTTTCCATTCCTGGCAGCAGGTGATGGGGCATTTGTCCGCTGTACAGCGAAACTGCGCATAATAATCGGGGTATAATGTTTGCATAGGCGTATCTCCAAGTGTTAGTGGTGAAAATATTATACATGCACCTGTTGAAATTGAAAAGTCCCGGGAATATAATGAAGATCAAAGTTAGATAAGGCTAAGTATGCAGACGGCAGCGATATCTGTGCGCTGCAATGGGCCTATGGGAGATGAAAAGGCAATGAAAATCTATTCTTTTGGTGAGGAAACAAAGCCGGCAATTTTACTGCTGCCGGGGACATGCTGTCACTGGAAACGGAACTTCGGACATGTGATCCCTCTGCTGCAGGAGCACTTTTATGTGCTCTGCGCGTCCTATGACGGGTTCGACGAGACGGAGGATTCGACCTTCCCGAACATGTTGATTGAGACGGCAAAGCTGGAAAGCTATATCCAGAAAAATCTCGGCGGTCAGCTCTTTGCGGCATACGGCTGTTCTTTGGGCGGCTCCTTTGTGGGACTTATGGTGCAGCGCAAAAAAATCCATATCCGGCACGGAATCCTCGGAAGCTCCGATCTGGATCAGGGCAGCAGCTTTGGAACCTGGGCGATGGCAAAAGCGATGACGCCTCTTCTTGGAAAAATGCTTCGCAGCGGAAAGCTTCTAGTCTGGGCAAAAAAGAAAATGGAAGAAAAAGCCGGTGCCGAGTATGCGCAGGCAATGCTGCAGCTGTTCGGGTGCAGTGCCGCCACGCAGGAGCTGCCTTCCATGGCATTTGTGTCCAATACAAGCATTTTCAACCAGTTCTTTTCCGATATGGTGACGCCGCTGGAAGATGATATTTATGTGCCCGGAACGAAAATTCACTGTTTTTATGCCGTGAAGATGGGGGAGGAATACGAAAACCGCTACAGAAGACATTTTGTGGATCCGGATATCCGGTACCATGCGATGCAGCATGAAGAGCTTTTGGCATGCTACCCGGAACAGTGGGTAGAGGAAGTGTTGGCAAGCTGTCGTCTGGACGGCCGCGGAATGGAAGAAAATGATTTCGAAGAAAGACATTTCACAGAAGCAGAGCGCGCTCAGGCGGAAATTACCGAGTCCGGAAATCCGAGAAAGCCGGAGGGCGAGGATGGCAAAAAAATGCTGGAGCGCATGAATGAGAGCCATCACAATGTGACCGGCTGGGCGCTTTCCCTTTGGGAGATTCAGGGAAACGACAACATTCTGGATATCGGCTGCGGCGGCGGAGCTGCGCTGTCTAGGATGGCGGAGCATGTGACGGATGGACATTTGACGGGAATCGACTATTCACCGGTATCGGTGGAAACGTCCCGTGCAACAAATGCAGAATCGGTTGCGGCAGGCAAGATGGAAATTCTGGAAGGATCGGTGGAAAAGCTTCCCTTCGAGGCAGAGACCTTTGACAAAATCGTGACCGTGGAAAGCTTTTATTTCTGGCCGAACCCCCAGGAAAACTTAAAAGAGGTGCGCAGGGTATTAAAGACCGGCGGAACCTTTTTACTGGTTGCAGACATTTATGAAAAGCCCGGACTGCCCAGAGAGGTAAAAGATAATATCCGCAAATTCCACCTGTTCAACCCGACCATGGAGCAGTTTAAGAACCTGTTTCGGGAAGCCGGATTTGCAGAGACAAGGATTCACACAAAGGACGGCGAGGACTGGATTTGCGTAGAGGGAACCAAATAATAGAGTGCGCACAGAACGGAGAAAGCGATATGAAGCTGAGTATCATTGTGCCGGTTTATAACATGGCATCGGACGGAAAACTGAATTACTGCCTGGATTCGCTGGCGGCGCAGACGATTTCGGATTACGAGGTCATCACGGTGGATGATGCTTCTACGGACGAATCCTTTTCGATTCTGCTGGAGTATGAAAAAAAGTACCCAGGTAAATTCAAAGCTGTGCATTCGGAAGTCAACAAGCGACAGGGCGGCGCGAAAAATATCGGGCTGTCCCTTGCAAAAGGCGAGTGGATCGGATTTATTGACAGCGACGACTGGATTTTGCCCACGATGTACGAAAAGCTGATCGGACGTGCAGAGGAAACCGGTGCGGATATGGTGGGCTGTGATTACTGCCTGACGGATGAACACAGCATGAGAATCGGCAAACGTGTGGAAAACGGCAAAGCAGAGCAGAGCGGCGTGCTTGGCAATAAACAGTGTCGGTCATTGATTTTAGACAGCGGAAGCCTTGTTGTAAAGGTCTATCGCCGGGAAATTTTCATGGACAGCGGCATCCGCTTTCCGGAGCACATTTTTTACGAGGATAATGCGATCAGCGACGCGGTGCTTTTACAGGCACATCATTATGAATATATCCCGGAGGTCATGTATTTTTATTACCAGCATGAAGCGTCCACGGTGCATACCATCAGCAGGGAGCGCTGTGAAGACCGGATGGCGGCTGGACGGGGCATTCTGGAAAATGCGAAGAAATTCGGTTATCTTGAAACCTACCGACCGGAAATCTGCTTTGAATACACGATGCTGTTTTATGTCAATACGTTGTTTTCCTATATGGTCGGAAAGGGTCATAAATCGCTTTCTTTTATCCGGAAGATGGGAAACGAATTAAAAGAAGCGTTCCCGGATTTTGCGGACAATCCGTATTATCAGGAACGCGTCAATGCAGAGCAGAAAAAAATGATTGCCATGCAGCAGCGCTCCACAGCAGCGTTTGTATTGTACTATAAAGCACTCTGGACATGGCGTAATTTTCGAAAAAAGCATTTCGGGAAAAAATGATATGGAGCTGTGTGGCGGAATATAGGAAAAACGAACCTTCTAAATTTCCTTTCGGAAATTCAGAAGTAGCGCAAAAAAAGAGAGCCTCCCGGCTCAATGTCATTAAGTTAAGATGACCAATCAAGATCTTAGCATCAGAAATGATGCTA
>OLSO01001933.1_pt1 | contig 13986 bp, 13 predicted proteins | sample 1672441 | NCBI WGS metagenome assembly OLSO01 (sample SAMEA3136686, study PRJEB25190) | human gut metagenome | biome: human gut; feature: human-associated habitat; material: faeces | place: Austria | collected 2013 | reverse complement strand
TATGAAGTCTTATCCACTGACGCCGCCCTGCGGGCAGAGAAAATTGTCTGCAGGCTGCGGCATTTGATATATTCCAGCACCACCATCCGCAAAGGCGATTACCTGACATCCGCCGGTATTGTACACGGAATTGAGGTTGTCTATGAGGACGGTGTACTGGAGGTCACCCTGCCTGGTCTGCTCCCAAAACGCAAGCAGAGACAAAACACTGAGTTTCTGCTCGACCCGTTCTACTTCTCATTGGAGCAATACGCCAAAGAGCATCCCATGCCCCGCTTCAGCGATTGTGTGGTGTGCTTTACGCAGGTTTATGACCAGTGCCTTCCCACCCGGCGTATCCGTGACTACGACAATCTGGAAGAAAAGCAGCTTCTGGATGTCCTCTCCACCTTCGTCATGGCTGACGATACCGGCCTGCTCTGCGATGCCTACAACACCGCTGCGCTGGGCGAAAAGGACTGTACCAGAATCAGTGTCATGGAAAAAAAGCGGTTTCCCGCCTGGCTTGCTGAGCATGAAAACACCCTAAAATCCATCTCGGATTTTTGAGCATTTTCAGCCATTGCTTGTCCGACCTGCCGCAACATCGTATTTCGCCCCGGATTTCGGGGCTTTTTTCTGTCGTTACACCACGGATTTTTACCGAAGTTCCTTGCAGTCTCGGTAAAAGCCACACACCACAAGGAGGTGATCACTTGGGAAATTCCCACAGCCAGACACGATGGCGTACAGGCTTCTCTCTCTGACTGCCATCTCCGGCGAGTTCCCCACAGACCAGCTTAACAGACTTCCCGGCAGTCCATATTATCTGGAGTCTGTTGTCACTGCACTGAAAAAAGACGGGCTGCTGCGTACCTATTACCGGGATAAACTGCGCGGCTACCGTCTGGGGCCGCGAGCCAAAGCCACTCTGCTGAAAAGCCGGCCGGATAGATGAGCCAGCTACCTGACAGGAGATACCGACACTAACCGTTTGAAATGCGAAATTGACCGAAGACTCCGGCTACACCGCCTGGCCGAAACCTATGTGACCATGGATAATGCGGGTGTATGTGTGTATCGGGATGAAAAACCGGCAATTTTTGCACCGGAGGGCTACGCTGGCGGCAGGATTGTCTATCCTGCTTTTTTCAGTTCCAGAGAAGTGAAAGAAATGGGGATCGACACCACGAAGATCCGCAGTTCCCGCTCCACCGGAATACTCCTTGCGCCCTCCGGCATCTTCGTGACCTACAACAGCAGCAGCGCCCTGATGAAGTGGCGCTACAAATCGGAAATGCGGGTCAAGGCATTGATCTGGAGCGTAATCTGCCAACAGCGCCTGTCCCTACAGTTTCGCCATGAGGATGTTCATGGACTGATTCTGGGCAACAGCATGGATCTGGCTTACCAGATTTTGACCAGCACCGGAGGACGCAAACATGATTTCTTCATGCTGGATGGCAGCTATGAACATTTTCTTTATCTTACCAACGACCATCAGGGGGAGGTGATACTTGCACTGCTGTGCGACCCTGGGAAAACTGCGGAGCTGGACCGTATTCTGCTCCAAGGTCTTACTGCGAGGCAGCCCGGACTGGCTATTGAGCATGACGGCATTTCACCGGATGGCTCACCAGTCCTGTTTGGCTATTTCTGCGATCTGCCCCGTATCGCACGCTTTAACACCTCTCTCGAACTATCTGAGCGCCTGGGCACACTGATCTGCTTTGACTTCCAGGCAGAGGTACTTCGCAGCTACTGTGGTTCCCAAGTGCGCTTCCAAACCATCGACTTCACAAAATTCGAGGGGAGGTTGTTCCCATAAACAAGAAAAAACTGATTGTGAGCCTGATTGCAGCGCCCTTTGCCATTCTTGCGATCCTATACGCAGGCGGCTTTCTGGCGCAGCTTTTGGGTAACTATGCAACCTGGAAACAGGGCGGCGGTATTCCCGGCGATGGTACTTCACCGCTGGCCGCTTCGCCCGACTTCCTTCTCTGCCTTTCCTCTGTGCTCCGACCGCCTTATGGTGTGTATGGCATCTTGATCTGCATTGGCTTGTTAGCAGTGCTGCTCATCATGGTCATGCGCATGGGATATGGTGATGCCGGCGAGTATGATGAAGACCGTAATTTCTCCTACTCCGCCAAAGGCACTTATGGCACCTCCGGCTGGATGTCCCGCAAAGAGATGTCCGGCGTACTGGATCTGGTGCCCGATCTGCGCAAACACAAGGGTGTTGTACTGGGTATGCTGGATGGCAAAGCAGTCTGCATACCGGAAGATACCAGAATCAACAGTAATCTGGCAGTCTACGGCGCCAGTGGTTCCATGAAAACCCGTTCGTTTTGTATGAACCGTATCCTTCAGGCCACTGTCCGAGGCGAAAATGGCGCCGGAGAATCGCTGATCATCTGCGATCCCAAATCGGAATTGTACGAGAAGTCAAGCGAATTTCTCCGCAGCCGGGGCTATTGTGTCAAGGTATTCAACCTCGTTTCGCCTGAAAACTCAGATTCCTGGTGTTGCCTTGCCGAAGTTGAGGGACAGGAACTAATGGCCCAGCTTTTTGTAGATGTCATCATCAAGAACACCACGAACAACGGCAAGAGCGACCATTTCTGGGATGCCTGCGAGATGAATCTGCTCAAGGCCTTGGTACTGTATGTAGATCAAGGCTATGCGGAAGAAAACCGCAACATTGGCGAAGTCTACCAGCTGCTGACCCTCAATGGGGAATCCCAACTTGACACATTGTTCGAAGCGCTTCCTTCCACGCACCCCGCCAAAGCACCCTACAGCCTGTTCAAGCAGGCCAGCGACACAGTGCGGAGCGGCGTGATTATCGGTCTTGGCAGCCGCCTGCAGGTATTCCAGTCTGAGCTGATCAAAAAAATTACCGCTAAGAATGAGATCGATCTGGAGCTTCCGGGGCAGCAGCCCTGTGCCTACTTCCTCGTTACCAGCGACCAGGACAGCACCTTTGATTTTCTGGCCTCGCTGTTTCTATCTTTCTGCTTCATCAAACTGGTGCGATATGCAGACCACAACTGCGAGGGCGGTAAACTGCCTGTGCCTGTCCATATCCTTGGGGAAGAACTGACAGCGTGCGGCACGATCCCCGACCTCTCCCGCCGGCTCAGCGTAATACGCTCCCGGAATATCTCCATGTCCTGTGTGTTCCAAAATCTCGCAGGATTGCAGAACAGATACCCGCAGAATTTGTGGCAGGAGATCATTGGAAACTGTGACGCGCAGTTGTTTTTAGGCTGTACAGACCAGCTTACTGCCGAATTTATTTCTGCCAGGACAGGACTTGCCTCCGTAGCAGTATCCAGTAAGTCCAAACAGCTGGGCACCTGGCGTATCTCCAACTATACGCCGGAGTTTCGTGAAACCTCCGGTGTTGGAAAACGCCCTGTACTTACGCCTGATGAAGTTCTGCGGCTCCCTCTGGATCAGGCTCTCATCATCATCCGCGGCAAGAAGGTTCTGCAGGTAGACAAAATGGATTACTCCAAACACCCGGAAGCCAAGTACCTGCGTTCCTGCAAAGCATCTGCCCATGTACCGGAATGGCGCCGCTTGGAAGAGGAAGCCGCCAAAACACCGCAGCCCGCTCCGAAACCGGCTCCGGCAGCAAAGAAACCGGCAAAGCGCAAAGCCACAAAGCCGGCATCCCCCATGGATAAATCACCCAAAGAGGCTCCGGCTCCCAAATCTGCCGGTACACCGGAAGGCATTATCACCACAGACAAGGATTCCATCCTGTCTTGAACAAAACTATCAAATTCATAGGAGGTTTTAATCTATGGCAACCAAGAAAAAAGAACTTCTGGAACAGGACGCTCCTGTTACCGAAACCGTTATGTCAGAAGACGTAACTCTGCTGGCCGATACCCCTCAACCTGAATCCCTTCCTGCTGCCGCTGGCGATGGTCTGGATTTGAACGAACTGCTAGGGCAGATGGATCAGCCCCAAGAGGACACCTCTGCCGAAGATATGGCTGAAGATCCCCTTCCTGAACTCACCGAGGAGGAAATGTTCGGGGATACGCCTGCTGAAACAGACGATCAAAGCGCTGCTCCCACTGATATGCCGGAAGACTCTGATGTGCAGCCGCCTGATGTTTACGAAGATAACGCCGATGCTGTGCAGGAACCCCTTGCACCTCCCAAGCCCAAACGTACCAGCCGAAAGAAGAAAGAAGCTGCTGCTCCTGAAGAAATTGTCACAGAGGAAGTCCCTGCCGAGGCTGCCGATCCGGTAGCTACAGCCGATACTATCCCTGATGCGGAGGAAGCCGCTGTGGAGCCTGATGCTTCTGCCTTGGAGGAAGCTGCCGCTCCTGCACCCACTTCTCCTCCCCGGCGTCAACCCCGCCCCCAGCGCGGCGAGGCCTCCGTTCTTACCATCCGCAGCCGGGATGATGTCGAGACTGCCGAAGACCGTGATGATGTAATCTGGCATGAAATCCATAATGCCTACCGCACCCGCAAGATCATCACCGGCAAGCTGGGCGGCATTGAACAGCTGGACAACCGCAAGACGGTGGCAGTTGTGGATTACAAGGGGTTCCGTGTCATTATCCCTATCAAGGAAATGATGATCAATCTGGGCCGCAGCCCTTCCGGTCAGGAATACGCCGACCTTATGCTGCGCCAAAATAAGATTCTTGGCAACATGCTCGGCGCTGACATTGACTTCATCGTGCGTGGTATCGACTCCAAAACCCGCAGCGTAGTTGCCAGCCGCAAGGAGGCCATGCTACGCAAACGCCAGATTTTCTATCTGGATACGGATGCTGCCGGTATGTACCGTGTCTATGAGGGCCGCATCGTCCAGGCGCGTGTGATTGCTGTGGCCGAAAAGGTTGTGCGCGTGGAAGTCTTCGGCGTTGAAACCTCCATCCTTGCCCGTGACCTTGCCTGGGACTGGATCGGTGACGCCCATGAGCGTTTTTCCGTAGGCGATGAGGTGCTGGTCCGGATTCTCAGCGTGCGGCGCAACAGTCTGGAGGACCTGGGCATCAAGGCTGACATCAAGAGTATTTCCGAGAACACCGACAGGGACAACCTGCAGAAGTGCCGTATCCAGGGCAAGTATGCCGGCCGTGTCACAGATGTCCACAAGGGCGTTGTCTATGTACGCCTCTCCAACGGCGTCAATGCGGTAGCCCACTCCTGCTATGACTACCGGATGCCCGGCAAAAAGGACGATGTATCTTTTGCCGTCACCCGTCTGGATATGGAGCGGGGTGTGGCTGTAGGTATTATCACCCGGATCATCCGTCAGAACCTGTAAGCAAAGTGCCTGGGAAGCAGCGGCGAACTGTTTCCCAGGCTTGCTTTTTATCATTACCGAAACTCCCACCGCATATCCTCTCCACACGACTATCCTCTTAAACCCTCTATATAGATTTTTATTTTTCGTTTGCGTTGATTTTTCACAAAAATGCGGATATAATATATTATAACAAGGATTTAGGAGGTTGTTTTATGCTGATTCAATTTAGTGTAGAGAACTTTCTCTCTATCAAAGATAATGTCGTGTTATCCCTGCTTGCCAGTAAGGATAACGAACATCCAGAGCACCTGATTGTGGACGGAAGCAAAAAGCATTTGAAGTCTGCCGTGATTTACGGCGCCAATGCTTCCGGAAAGTCCAATGTATTGAATGCGTTTTGGTTCATGGTAAATTATGTGCTGACTTCGCATAACCAGCAGCTCCACAAAACCATTGAGCGTTCGCCGTTCAAGTTTGACCGGGAAACACCCTCTCGCCCCAGCAGCTTTGAGGTCATCTTCACCACAAATGGCATCCGATATGCGTATGGCTTTTCTGTAACAGACAAGGCTGTTATTGAAGAATATCTGTATTACTATCCCAATGGCAGGCAGGCACTCATTTTTGAGCGAAAAGACACAAAAGATTTTCGCTTTACCGTTGATGTCGATGAACAAAACACTCTCAAGGATCGCACTTCGGCCAACAAGCTCTATCTGTCTGTCGCATCAAACTGGAGCTATTCCAAAGTGATTCCGGTTCTGGAATGGTTTGCTTCCTGCCAGATCATCACGAAAAATTCTGTTGCAGACGCCTACGGCCTTGAAGCAGAACAACTCAAAGATGATGACTACCGGCATGTGATCGCCTCTATGCTGCGTGTTGCAGATTTTGGCATACAGTCCCTTCAGATGCGTGATGCAGAACCCGCTCCTTCTCAGCGCAATGATATCTTTACCAATATTGAGGCCATTCACACGGTACAGGATACAGAGGGAAATACTTCTTCCTACGCGCTGAACATGGCAGAGGAATCTGATGGCACCAACAGTTATTTCAAACTGATCGGTGTTGTAAAAAAGGTGCTGGATGAAGGAACCCTTCTTGTCGCTGACGAGATGGACGCTCATCTGCATCCTCTTCTGACAAAGCATCTGGTCTCGCTTTTTAACAGCGTGGAGTTCAATCCAAATGGAGCCCAGTTGATTTTCACATCACACAACACCAATCTTCTTGACCTGGATGTACTGAGGAGAGATCAGATTTGGTTTACCGAAAAAGACGAGCAAACAGCGGCTACCGATCTGTTCTCCCTTTACGATTTTTCCATCCGCAAGGATGCCAAGGTGGAGAAAGGCTATCTGATTGGCCGTTATGGTGCGATCCCCTTTATCAAGGGAGGGCTGTAAAATGGCACATGGAAAAATTGAAAAGCGTGGACAGCGACGCAGAAAAATAAAGCCTGTCATTCTGATTGTAACGGAGGGTTCTCAAACTGAGCCTAAGTATTTTGAACACTACCGCAACCGTCAGACAAACATTGATATTCGTGTGGTCGGCAGCCGCACCAGCGGAGGTGAAACTGATTACCTCAGCCTGATCAGGAAAGCCGTGGAATATCAGAACAAAAATCAGATTTCCGTATCAGAGGGAGACTCTGTATGGGTAGTTGCAGATGGAGATGTGAACTACAACAACCCTGACCCCATCACTGCAAAGGACAGTCTGCTCTCCAAGGCAAGGAAAATGGCAGATGCGAAGGGGATTCAGATTGCACTCTCCAATCCTTGCTTTGAATTTTGGTATCTGTTGCATTTCCAGTACACCACCAAATTTTTCAAAGACTATCCCGCAGTGAAAAACGCATTGACCACTTATCTCCCTGATTATGAGAAAGCTGGCGATGTATATAACCAGTTAGCAGAGCATACAGCCATTGCGATTCAGAACGCCAAACGTGTAGAGCAATACCATCTTCAAAATGACAGCAGCAAACCGTTTGGAATTGCTGTCAATCCATTTACCGACATCTATCAGCTGGTGGAATCACTGCTGTAATGTTTCAAAGAAACATGGTTGGCACAAAATTGTCTCTACATTGGCACAGTCCTGCCCTTTCGCCGTAAATCCATATCTGTTATACTTGGTACAGTCAAAACTTTGTATAGCAGCCGCTCCGGTTTGGAGCGGCTGTTTTCAATTTCAGTAAAGGTGGTGGTTTCTATTCTCTTTCAAAAAGCCCGGAAGATGCTGAACAACGAGCGGGGCGAGGCCAACTATTTCAGTACGGTGGTCTTTATCTTCATCGCTGTCCTGCTGCTGGCCTTCATTATTGACCTGTTCAGCATCATTTCCACCAAGCAGGAACTTGACCATGCCGCCGATCAGATGGTCAAACAAATCCAGCTTTCCGGCGGCGTCAACGGCGAGACTGATGAACTGTTTGAATTTTTGAGTTCTCAGATCGAAGGAGCCGAAAATATCTCCTACTCCATTGACGCTACTTACACATCATCCAGGCCATCCGGTATGACAAATGCCATCCAGTTGGGCACCCCCTTCTTCATTACTATCGAGGGAGATGCCAAACTGGGCGGATTCTGGAATTTTGACCTGGTAAACATCACAGTGGTTGCCCGTGGTAGCGGCGTCAGTGAGCACTACTGGAAGTGAGGTGACCTATGAAACGCATATTCCTGCGGCTGAAACAGCCGCTGCGAAACGAACGGGGCGAGATCACCTTTTTCGCCTGCTTTTTTGTGGTAGGCATCGCGATGCTGATTTCCTTCCTGCTCCTGTATGCTTCCATCCGGATCACCTGCATCAACATCCGCAACGGCGCTAAAATGGAGTTAAATAATCTTAGCGGCACGATTTATGCAGATACCTACCGTTCCCAGCGTGAGACCAACTTTGAAGAGTACCTAAATACCCTTTACTCCAGCAGTGACTATACCGACATGCTGGAGGCTACAGTGGCAGGTGGCCTGGACTCCAAGATTCCGCTTTCAACGGAGGATTACAAGGTTTCCGACATCAGCCTGGATTTCAATGTTGAGGATGGACGGGTTGAGTACATCTTTTACTGTGACGTGGAGTTCTATGTGCGGATGTTCGGCCACAGTTATCCGGCTATCACCCAACGGGTGGAGCTGACAGGCTACCACAACACAAAATTCTAACAATACTGTTGAAAGCCCGGCACATTCTACCGTATAGGCTTTATATAACAGCAAAAAAGGAGTGTATGTAAAATATGAAGAAGTTTTTCCAATCCAAAGGCTTTATTGTTTCCTCGCTGGCTCTCCTCTGCGTCACTATTCTGAGTGTCTGCTGGTTCGTAAGCCGCGACCGTACCAGAGATTTTAGGCCGGATGAATCCCCACCCAGCAGCGTCACCGGCGATTGGTCAGATGGCGGCACACAGACAGATAGTGATAATGGAGCAGATGCTTATGCCCCCGGCCAATCCACAGACGCCGAAGAAGAATATCCCAAAGTAACCTCCCAAACGGAGGATGAGGTTGTGATCGACTTCACCGATACCGAAAAGCCTGAAGAAACGCCTCCTCCAGTGCCGGAAGGTAAGACCGAAATCAAAGATCCTGGTCAGGAGCATACCGTCAATCCCGACCCGTCAGTTCCGGAGGTTACTGCCCCGCCCGCCGAGCAAACACCGCCCAGCAATGAACCGGCTCCCGGCTCCAGCAACGGAAATGGAGCTGTATACGATCCGGTGTTTGGCTGGGTTGTTCCCGGAGATGTACAGCAGTCCAACGGTGACAGCGATGGGGATCTGAACAAACAGGTCGGCAATATGGGCTGATTTACTACAACTGAATATGGCACTACTTGGCCGTCACAGGATTGTGGCGGCCTTCCTATTTTCAAAAGGATTGGAGCGTGATGTATTTGAAACGACTTCTCGCCTTCCTATGCTGCTTTACCCTTGTTTTCTGTCTATTCCCCTCCTCTGCCTTTGCAACGGGCGGAAATGGAAACATAGATGGCGGAGGTGGCGGCATGGGTCAGGGCACAAGCAGCAACTTCTGGACTCCGGGTAATGATGGCGTCCGCATTACGGTTGTTGACGCATCCAGCGGAACTGCCGTATCTTCTCCTCTGGACTTTTCAAACCGGACGCAGAAGACCAGTCTTCTCCATTTTGGGAAAGTCAACAAACTGCAATACCTGAGCGGCACCGGTCTCTCCCTCCAGTCCGGCGCTGCCTATTCCTGCATTAAGCCCGCGCAGTCTATGCCCACAATCGTCAGCAGCAAGGGGCAGAGCAACATTGAAGCCATCAAACGGTATTTCTGTTCTGAATATGCATGCATGATGGTCGCTCAGGCAGCCGGAGTCGATTATGAGCGGATGATTGCCGGCGAGTACAAGCTGCTGATCGAACCCATTGCCTATTTCACACACAACGGCCAGTATTACTGTATGACAGCTACTGAAGCCGGCCTGTATGATCAGATGTCCGGCGGCAATCTGCGGAAAACCATGACCTCGCTTACCCATAAAAACCTGCCGCTGTCCATGTTCCTGGAATTCAGTGACCTTGGCATCTCCGCCTGGACAGGCAACACCACCGGGAAGCAGAACAATTCCGACATCATCAGCACCCTCGGCGTTGGTATCGTCTGGTTTGATGAAGCTCCGCCGGAAGGAGAAATTGAGGCCCCTGATGTCGAATACCGAGTAGATACGGATGTGATCACCGCCGTCACACTGCGGACGGATCAGGATCTGACGCCGGATAATCCGGCATCGGTTACCTTCCATATTCTCGGCACCACCTACCGGGTCAATGATATAGTGATCCCAGCCGGTGACAGTCAGGTAGCCTGGGTCAAATGGCATACCCCCTCCACCCCACAGACCGTGACCATTACAGTATCTGTCAGCGGCGCCTATACCGCTCAGGATACCTTTGTCGCAAAAATCGTGGATCTGAATGAGCACATTCCGCCTGACCCTGTGGCAACCGACACCAATCCCGGCTACTCAGTGCCGCCCCTGCCCAGTGAAACGCAGAAGCTCACTGCCAACTGGGGCGTCTGGAGCTGCTACTGGGTGCCTGTATGGGTATGGTGCGACCACGGTGAAGATGGCGGGCACTGGGTGGATGAAGGATATTGGGAATACGAATACACGGGCTACTCCGCTTCCATCAGCGGCGAGATGTCCCTAATGCCAGACGATATTGTACCCACAGCATCCGGCAAGACGATGAAAAGCGGGTACGGCGTTAAAACCGAAGTACGGGCAACGCTGTCCACAGATGCCCCGACCAGCCACATTACTTATCCCCAAACTGCTTTTTCCGTATTCCCTGAGTTCCAGTATCAGACCTATCTGCGGCTTCTGCAGCGTTCCGGCGGCCAAAGTGCAAAATTCATCTTCAAGCCCAACGAGTTTTCCACCTATGACCGGACAGTGCATTTCACACCGCTGTGGTTCCCAGATGCCACCGACTACACCATCTATACACAGGTGTGGGATACCTGGACTCCTGACGGCATGTTATCCATCAACCTAAATGACTATGTTTCGATCCAAGGGAGCCTTTATGATGACTGGTATACCAATCGAGAATAACCTCTGGACAGCTTACCTGCTTACCATATTTTTTGTGGTGGCCGGCTTTGCTGTCTACGATGTGCTTTACAGACGGGTGCCTGACCGGGCACTCGTCTTTTTTATCCCCTTAGCTGCCCTGGCGCCGGTCCTGCAGGGGTATTTCCTGTTAAATCATGGGCTCCCGCCGCTCTTCCTCTGGCCGGTCGCTACCCATGCCCTGGTAGGCGCTCTGCTCGGCTTTTGTATTCCATTGGCAGCTGCACTGGCAACAAACGGCACCGGTCTGGGCGGCGGGGATATCAAGTTCTGCGGGATATTAGGGCTGGTCTATGGCCCTTCCGGCATGGCGCTGGTCTTTCTGACTGCCGCTGTTACCGCAATGCCTGTGATCTTTCTTCTCAGGCGGCTTTATCGAACTGGGCAGCCCCTTACTATCCCGTTCCTGCCATTTCTCGCCTGTGGCTGCTGTACAGCGACCCTGGCCCAACTATTTTTAAGATAGGAGACAACGCTTATGAAACTGAATAACCGATTCATCTTCGGTATCCTCTCTCTGCTGTTGGCGGCAGTTATCGCCTTTGTGGCACTTCCAACCATCGCCCGTCAGACCAATGGAAAAGAGGAAATCGTCCGTATCACCCAGCCGGTATTGAAAGGCGAGCAAATCTCGTCAGAAAATGCCGAGGTGGTTGAGGTAGGCGGCTATAACCTCCCCTCTAACATCGCCCATCAGCTCTCCGATGTAAATGGTCTTTACGCTACCGCCGACTTGGCTGTGGGTGACTATATCCTTACCAGCAAGATCAGCTCTGTACCAGTTTCGTCCGATGTGGCGCTCAACAGCATCCCTTCCGGTAAGGTTGCTATCTCGCTGACCGTTAAAACACTTGCTTCCGGTCTCTCTGACAAGCTCCAGCCCGGTGACATCATCCGTATTTACCATTTTCTTGATGCGGCAGCCGAAGTACCGGAACTGCGTTTTGTCAAAGTATAGACCGCATCCCGAAACTCATCCAAATCATAGTGGAACACACGACCTAATACCTTGCTGGCAGTGTTACCGATCATAGGGATGTCCATAGAAATCAGATACCGCTCAAAGGTGGTGTTTCGGCTCTGTTGGATAGCGTCCCAAAGGCGCTGCCAGGACTTTTCACCAAACCCATCCATGCGGACGATTTCAGCCCGGTAACGATCCAGACGGTAAATATCCAGATAACTATGGATAAATCCCTGACCGATGAATTTTTCCAATGTAGCCTCCGACAGCCCTTCAATGTCCATTGCCTTCTGGCTGACAAAATGGACGAACTTTTTCAGCCGACGTGTCTCGCAGTCAGGGTTATCACAGTACAGCGTCTTGATGATGCGATCCTCGCCATTTTCACCCTTTCCACTTGATTCATGGATGCGGGTAGGCTGTCCACAGCAGGGACAAACATGGGGAATCGTATCCACCATAGAGAAGCCGCCTCTGTCCAGATTTTCCTCCACGTGGGGGATGATCATGTTTCGTTTGCTTACCAGAATCCGGTTTCCAGCCATCAGTTCCAGATCCTCAATAAAGGACAGGTTGTGCAGACTGGCCCTGCTGACCTCACAGCCATCGATTTCCACCGGCGTAAATACTGCTACCGGAGCAATCTCTCCGGTTCTGCCCGGCGTCCATTCGATGTACTGCAGCAGGCTCTCATGCAGGTCATCTTCAAACTTATAGGCCAGACCGTCCTTATAGTGATGTCCGGTGCGGCCGCAGCTCTGGGCATAGGCGATGTCGTTAAACGAAACCACGATACCGTCAATGGGGATATCTTTGTCAGTGGCATATTGCCGCAGCTGATAGATACCGGCTTCCACATTTTCCAGCGTCAGTTTCTGCTTTGTGACCAGATACTTACAGGGCTGGAACCCCAACGCACGCAGTTCCCGTAGCTTATCTGATTTCCGGGTCAGGTGCGGAAAGCCCTCCAGCACACCAAACGGCATGAAAACCAGCCGACGCTCCCGGCATGTCTTGGCATCCATCAGACGAATGGAACCAGCAGCCAGATTGCGGCCGTTTTTATAGGGCTTACCGCTGCTGTCCTGCAGGCTGGTCTTCAGTTCCTCAAAATCACTGGGTCTGATAAAGCCCTCGCCCGTCACAACCAGTCTCTCTTTGTAGGTGATGTGGGAAGGGATACCGCTGATGGCTCGGGTGTTATGGGTAATGATCTCCCCTTCGTCACCATCGCCACGGGTAGCCGCCTCCAGAAGTTCTCCATTCTCATAGGTCAACTTTACAGTCAAGCCATCCAGTTTGAGCATCAGCATCACCTGCTGCTCACCCATGAAATTCAGAAGATCCATACTGCTCTTCGTCTTATCCAAAGACAGCAGCGGGATCTCATGTCTGGTTTTCTCCAGCCTGCTTACCGCAGGATAGCCTACTGTCTGGGTTGGCGAATTTGCCATTTGGATTCCCGTTTCCTGTTCCAACTCTTTCAACTCGTCAAAGAGTCTGTCATAGACCTCATCTGACACACTGGGAGCGTTGCGGTTATAATACTCATCCCGATAACGGTTGAGCCGGTCATTCAAGTCTCTCTGCTTTTCAAAAATATTCCGTTCCATTATGCTGCCTCCTTTTCAAGTACCCGGAAGGACATAACCAGTTCTTCTTCCGTATGCTTCTGTTCACTGTCGAAAACACTGCAAACACCGTCTGCAAACTGCCAGTGGGCGGCTGCCCCACCAAAGGATCGGGCCGCGGCCGCCGTTGCCTCTGTTGGCAGACGCATCTGGCTGATTCGCTACGGTACTATAAAAGCCCTGCGTGTTTACCAGCGTAATGTTCCGTATCTGCCCAATACATTCCGGCCGGCAGTGATCCAATATCTCCAACTGTGTCCCTTCCCGAAGTGTCCTGCGCAGCTGATTCAGGTTTTTGATCATGCGATTTTCTCCTTTCCCCGCCCCACAGGGCAATTCTGCTGTGCGGTATGCAGCCCATTTCTGCCGGCTGCATACTTGCCAAAATTCAATTCATGGACAATACGCTGAATGGCGTCATCATCGTCCCACGCTGCGTGAAGCGTATTCCGCTCTGGCCCGGCTCCCACATGGACACATACCTTTTCACTGCCAACCTG
>OLSO01001931.1_pt1 | contig 14013 bp, 9 predicted proteins | sample 1672441 | NCBI WGS metagenome assembly OLSO01 (sample SAMEA3136686, study PRJEB25190) | human gut metagenome | biome: human gut; feature: human-associated habitat; material: faeces | place: Austria | collected 2013 | reverse complement strand
GAAGAAAATCGGATGGAAAGAAACAAAAACATTTCTGTGTGTGGTTTTGAAGGTATATGAAATGAGAACCAGGAGCGAAAAGCTTCTGGTTTTTTTGATGGACAAAGGGGACGGTGTTTTTGGTTAGCGGCGAATTTTCTTCCGCCGTCTGCTCCTCGTCCAGAGTCCAGTCATGCATGATACCGGCCTTTCCAAAACTCATGCAGCCCACGCAGATCTTTGAAATCTCAATGTCAGTGTTTCCAAGCTTTGTATAATCCATAGTTTCCGTCCTTTCTTTGTGTTGTTGCTTTTATTGTAAATATAGAGAGAAAAAGTCTAATATCTGTTAAACATCAGGTGATATGCCTGAAAGGTATTTTTCGGCAGTTATCATTCAGATTTATGCCTGGAAAGCATTTCAAAGAGGGATACAAAATACTTCCAAAATCTGCTATAGTAAAAAAAGAAAAGTTGAGGAGGGGAATATGGCGACAATCAAGGAAATTGCGGAGAAGCTGGGGATCAGTACGACTACCGTTTCCAATGTGATTCATGGAAAGACGGGAAAAATGTCAGCGGATACGAGGAAAAAGATTGAGGAAGCGCTGGTACGTTACCACTATGTTGCCGATTACAGAACGGAGAAAGAGACGGAGGAGCTAAAACTTATTCTGGTAAGTTTTTGCCTGGGAGACAAAGAAAATATCCTTATGGACCCTTTCTGCGGGGAAATGCTGGGAGCGATTGAAAAAGAACTCCATTCGTATCACAGACATGTCTTGTACGATTCTTCCTTAAATGAAGAAGATCTTATCCGAAAAAGTCAGGCCTTTTCGATTGAGGGAGCGCTGGTTTTGGGAGAGAGTCCGAAAACCTGTGAGTACCTGGCAAAATGTATGCCGAAGCCGGTGGTTTTTATCGATTCGGAGGAAGGGCCTTATGACAATGTCAGCGGTCAGAGCGTGGACGGGGCCAGAAGCATGGCGGAATATCTGCTCAGTCAGGGACATGAAAAAATTGCTTTTTTCTGCGATGAACGGCTGGAGTATGGGAGCACGAAGGAAAAACTGCAGGGCGTCAGGGAGGTTTTGGAGCGTGCCGGGAAAAGGCTGGAGGAGAAGGACATTTTTGTGCTGCCCGAGGAGCGGCTTTTGCGCTCGGAAATTTTCCGGAGTTTTGTTCCGAGGGTAAAAAAACAGGAATATACGGCGGCTTTTTTCTGTTCAGATTATTATGCCTGCGAGGCCATGGATGTATTTTCGATTCAGGGACTAAAACTTCCCGAGGAACTTTCTGTGACAGGTTTTGATGATAACCCGTTTGCGAAACTTGTGACGCCCAGACTGACGACGATCCGGCAGTATCCGTCCCTTCGGGCCAAAGAGGCGGTAAAGCTTCTTATGAAAAGGGTACGGGGAGAAGCGGTGGCTGTCCACAGCTACAGTTTTCCGTTGGAGTTGATTGTACGGGACAGTGTGAAGAACAGAACCTTTGAGCAGAAGTGACAAAAACGGGCCTTCTTTTTTGTCAAAAAATCTGGTTTTGAAGATAACCAGTTGAATAACCTCATGCAACCATTTAGTCTGTGTTTCAGCAAAAGATATTTTCAAGGAGGTTATTCAACATGAAAAAGAAACTGATTTGTGCGTTAATGACAGCTGCAATGGCCGGTTCTCTGGTATCTGGACTGACCGTATCCGCAGATTCCGACAGCCAGGTAACGATTTCTCTTTACACTACTCTGCCCAATAAGGATTCTCAGTTTGAGCAGCTGTGCGAGGAATTTATGGAGGAAAATCCGGATATCAAGGTAAATTATATTGCTTATGACAGCAGTGAGAAACAGAAATGGATGACTCTTTACGCAAGCGGAGAGGCTCCTACCGTTTCCATTATGGACCCCATCGATATTCAGGAAAATATCGAAAATATGGCAGCCTATGATCTGGATGAAGATTCCTGGATCACCGATCAGGTAGATGAGTCTTATCTGGATGTATTTAAGGGAGAGGACGGCAAGCTCTATGCGGTGCCGAACTGTGTGACAGCCATGGGTATCGTTTATAACAAGACTGTGATCGAGAAAGCCACCGGAGAGCCTTTTGATCCGTCATCCATCAAGAGCAATACAGATCTGGAGGCCCTCTGCGAGAAGATCCAGGCGGGCGGCGTGTCACCGATCATGTTTACCGGTGTGGACTGGTCTCTGGGATCTCATTACCTCAGCCAGGTATTTTCCGGTATTCAGGGAGATGCGGAGGCGCAGCAGAACTTTATCAACAGCTTGAAGGACGGTTCTGCGGAGCTGAAGAGCAATGCTGCCTGGAACAGTGTGATGGATACCTTTGATATCATCGCAAAATACAATTATAACTCCAATGATCCGCTGGTCGGAAATACGGATATTGACGGCCAGGCCATCGCAAAAGGCGACGTTGCCATGTGGTTTATGGGTGACTGGGCCTGGAATTACATCAAAGATTCTGCTTCTGCAGACGACGAGTTCGGTCTGATGCCCTGCCCGCTGACCGGAAATGAGGAGGATGCTGTCAATACAGAGCTTGGTGTTTTCTGCTCTAAGGGTTACTGCATCGATGCCAGCCAGAATTCCGAGGAAGAGCAGGCAGCAGGTAAAAAACTGGTAGAATTTTTCTGTGTGGAAAAAGCCCAGGAAATGTCAGATCTTCTGGATATGGCCCTGCCCTTCAGCAAAGTAGACGTCTCTTATGATAATCCGCTGGTATCCTCCACTCAGAGCTATATTGCAGATGGAGCAGTATCCAGTACCTATGCTTTCAGCCGCCTGCTTCCGTCTGATTTCTGGTCTGAGAATGGAGCTGTTATGCAGCAGTATCTGACCAATGTGATGGACCGCGACGCTGCCGCAGATGCGATTCAGACCTACTGGCAGAATCAGAAATAATATTTACAGGGGGAGAAAAAGATGGTTCAGTTTACCAACAGCCTGGATTCACTTATGTTTCAGAAAAAAGGAAAAAGCCGCTGTATCAATCAGGAAAATCCTAGGGGAGAAAAAGGAAAGGGCGGAATGGCAGCAGGAAGCCTTGGCCCTGGCAGAAAAGGTTCTCCCTGTATGGAGAAGATCGCGCCGGGAGAGACGAGAGTACTGGCGGAGATGGAAGGGCCGGGTGTCATTCAGCATATCTGGATGACGGTTACAGACCGTACGGAAAAGGATTATTATGTGCTGCGCGACCTGGTTCTGCGGATTTATTGGGACGATGAAGAGGAGCCGTCCGTGGAAAGCCCGCTGGGAGATTTTTTCTGCTGTGGTTTTGCAAGGGGCTGTATGGTAAATTCTCTCCCGATTGTGGTAAATCCTTCCAGAGGCTTCAACAGTTATTTTCAGATGCCTTTCCGGAAAAAAGCCCGCATTACGCTGGAGAATCAGCATGAAGCGGAGATACCGGCATTTTTCTACCAGGTCGATTATACGCTCTACGACGAGATTCCCGAGGATGTGGCCTACTTCCATGCACAGTGGAGACGGGAGCGCCTGACGGAGCTTAAGAAGGACTATACGATCCTGGACGGCGTAAAAGGAAAAGGACATTACGTTGGCACCTATCTTGCCCTCACAACCCTGGAACGTTATTGGTGGGGAGAGGGAGAGCTGAAGGTTTACCTGGATGGTGATGAGGAATATCCGACCATCTGCGGTACGGGAACAGAGGATTATTTTGGCGGCGCCTGGAGCTTTACGAAAACGGAAAACGGCGTAGCCAGAGAACAGACCTACTGTACGCCTTTTATGGGATATCCCTATTATTCCAGAGAGGACGACACGGTCTACAATCCTTATCACATGAATGATATGCCAACGGAACGTGGTTTTTATCGCTGGCACATCATGGATCCGATCCTTTTTGATGAAGATATCCGCGTGACCATCCAGCAGATCGGCGTCTGCCACAAAGGCCTCTTTGAACGCCAGGACGACGTCTCCAGTGTAGCCTACTGGTATCAGTCCGAACCCCACCAGCCCTTCCCGAAGCTCTTGCCCAGAGAAGAGCGCTGGCCGAGATAAAATCAAATAGCAGTAATGAAAAGCAGGGACTCTTTAAAGAATGAAAGGGTTCCTGTCTTTTTTAAGAAAAGTTTTAAATTATGCATACACAGCATAAAAAAATATATATGCAAAATTATATTTATTAAAAATACATAAAACAGATGACAAAACAAAAAAATTATGCTATCATACAAATAAGAATTTTATTTCTAATATTCTTTTACGGCTGAAGCCGTTTCTGTGTTTTGCTGCGTTCGCAGCCTTAGAAATTCCCAATGCGATACTGAAAACTGAATAAAAGGGAGTTTCTAAAGAGAAAATGCAGAGGAACTGGAGATTGTGACATTGGAAAATGTTGTTTATCTGGCCATGAGAAATGATCTGGCTTATGTGTTCCATGATGAGCTGTTTCTTTATGAACAGCAGTCCAGTAAGAATGGAAATATGCCTTTACGTTGTCTTTTTTATGTCAGTGACAGTTATTCCAAAATGGTCAGATCTCAGAATTTGTATGGTTCCAGACAGATCAAAGTTCCTGCGCCGATCTTTGTTGTCTTTTATAATGGGAAAGAGAAGGTAGAAGAAAAGGATCTTCTTCTTTCGGAAGCCTATACAAAGAAGACAAAAGCTCCAAACCTGGAATTGCGTGTAAAGGTCCGGAATATCAATCTTGGAAATAGTAAGGAAATTTATAAGAAAAGCCGCACGATGCGGGAATACATGATCTTTGTGGACAAAGCACGCAGATACTCTGAAGGACAGCCGCTGGACGATGCTATTGAGCGGACCGTGGAGGAATGCATTCGGGAAAATGTCCTCAGAGATTTTCTGCTGGAAATAAATCGGAGGTGAAAAAGATGTGTCTTTACGAATATGACGAAGAACAGCAGAGAAAATGGGATCGCGAAGATGGCAAAGAGGAAGAAAGAAACAGAATGGTAAAAGTGCTTCTGCGGCAGGGGATTCTTTCGGATGAGAAGATTATGGAAGTGGCAGAGATCAGCGAGGAAGAGCTCTTCATAAAAAAAGAAGGGTTCTTCTTTTTATGAAAAAACCACTTGCAAAACAGAACGATACATGTTAATATGAAAGTGTCTTTTGAAAAGCAATTCTGTATCATTTCAAAGTTTATCTTTATTTATCGTTATTATTCAAACAATACCACACACAGCAATGGAAAAAGCGAACAGGATTTTGACAGGAGGGTATTTCTATGCAGGTATCTTTAGCAGAAAAAGAGAAAAAGGGGGCCGTTCTATGCAGATTTACTCTGCAATGATTCCGGTAAAGGAGTCATTTTCAAAGAAAGAATTTGTGCGGCTGGTCCTGGAGTGGAATCAGGGAAGTCCGTGCGACAGGATGAAGGGAGTGAACTGGGATGGAGAGAGTTACTCTTTGTGCTGGCGGGATGAAAGCCGAATGCTGGCGCTGGAAGAACTTCCGGAAAAACGGATAATCGCGGCAAGATTTCAGAAAGAAGACATTTATGGAATGATCTGGACGACTGATCTGATCCTGAATCTGGAGGAAAAACGTCTTTCGGTCAGGCTGGATCAGGAGACTACAGAGCGGACAAGTTCCTTTTTTTATCATTTTTCTCCACCATATTTTATCAGAATGGTGATACGGAAGGGGTATGCTGGAATGGATGGCCGGCTGCCGGTCACAGGAGAGCCTGTGGCACTTGGAATCAGGGAAAAAGAACTGGCGGAAGCAGTGCTCCTTGGAAAAGAGCATTTTCAGCTGCCGGTGGTTTATGTGACAAAAAAGTGGGATGGCACTTATCCGCTGCATGTAAAACGGCTTTCCAAACTGCTTCAGGGGACGGCTTATGTACTGAAAGAGGCAGATCCGAAGCTTGGAGCACTTTTGCGGAAAAGCTGCGACGGGGAAAATCCCCATCATGGAGCCATTGGTATCTATTATCCTTCAGCCTCCGCGGAAAATAAAAAGATTCATTTTGAACCCTATACAGAAGAAATTTTATCTCAGAAAATCGTCAATATGATCTATCGATACGAAAACCAGCAGACGCGCGGGCCTTTGTATCTCTGGGAAGACATCCGGATGGAACGTCTTCGTCTGAACCATTCGGTTCTTTTAAACAATCACAGGAAAATACAGGAAGAAAATCAGGATCTTTACGAAATCTTTGAGGCGCAGCTGAAAAGCCAGGAAGAGCGCATCGAGACACTGACGAATCGCGTGACGGCGCTGAGCCTGGAAAATCAGGGGCTCCATGCGAAAATGGAAGAGAGGCAGGCGGTTCCTCTCCTTTATAAAGGGAGTATGAGAGAATTTTATGAGGGAGAGGTCCGCGGCATCCTTCTGGAGCTGCTCGAAGACTGTCTGGAAAGACAGGAGCCGGATACTAGAAGCCAGGAGATTCTTAAGAATATTCTGGAAGAAAATAAAAAAGCGGGCCGGCAGGAGAACCGAAAAAGCCGAATCAAAAGGCTTTTAAAAGGTTACTCCAACCTGTCCGCATCCTTGAAACACGATCTTGAGGAATTGGGTTTTTCTGTGGTTTCCGAGGGGAAACATTATAAGCTTACTTATTTTCAGGATCCCCGCTATACCATCGTTATGGCCAAAAGCTGCAGCGATGCCAGGGCCGGAAATAATCTGGCCTCTGAGATCATTCGGAAAATGCTTTAGAATACGTTGCTGACAAAGATCTCGATTCCGATGGCGATGAGGATGATGCCGCCGAGCATCTCAGCCTTGTTGGAAAGCTTGGTTCCGAATTTCTTGCCGATCACAAGGCCGGAAAGACAGATCACCAGGGTAACGGTAGCGATGATCAGGGAACAGACAAGAGCCATGAGCCAGTCATACTCTGCGATGGTGAAGCCGACGGAAAGAGCGTCGATGGAAGTGGCGACACCCTGGATGAAAAGGGCCCAGGCGGTCAGCCGGGTGTGGGAAACCTCTTCCTTATCTTTGTGACGGATACCGTTGAGCAGCATGCCTCCGCCGATATAGGCCAGCAGGATCAGGGCGATCCAGGGAATGAATTTTTCAAAGGCGCTGAAATACTCGACGATGGTATGGACACAGATCCATCCGGTCATAGGCATGAAAGCCTGAAAGGCGGCAAAGGCGCCGGCGATACAGAGCATCCGTTTTTTTGACATTTTCGGGTCGTTAAGTCCGTTTGCCATCGAAACGGAGAAAGCATCCATGGCCAGGCCTGCGCCTAAAAGAATGCTGTTAAAGAAAAATATAAAGCTCCAGTTCATTTCGATCTCCTCCAAATATGTGAAATATAGTTTGGCAGTAACTGTCCGGTCGTCACTGTGAAGACACAGAACGGTTATGTTTCAGGGCAAAAAAATAACCCCGCCACAGACGCACACGTCATACCTGGGTCGGAGAACTGATGAACGACAACATGTATAGCGATAGTGCGTTATACATGAGTCTCGCAATTTAAAACAAGCCAGACCATAAGGTCAGTATGTTGACTTGCTACGCGGTTTTCACGCGCATGCTACTCCCTCACGGAAATATCTTCGCAATCATAACATAATGAGAAAGTTTTGTCAATAAATAAAAAATCGGCTGTGAAAACGTATTCCGGATTTGAGGAAAAAATTACCGAAACTGGTGAAATCAACGATTTCGAACCATAATTTTTGGACTCTTCGCCATATGGACAAGAAGGGATGAATGCGGTATAATATCAAGTTGAATGAGACTTTCGGATAACAATGCTTTGAAGTGGAACTTTTTGTGAAAACGTTTTCCGAAGAAAGGTGAATTACCGCCAGGAAGATTTGTCGAGAACAGATTGAGGAGGAGATAAAAGAATGAAGCAAGGAGCAAAGAGAAAAGGTAAAAATACCGTGCAGGATGCTATAAGAGAGGCAGCGAAAAACGCTCAGAAGGAAGCGGCAAAAACTGCGGAGAAGCCGGAAGCGCAGGTAGGTGCTAAAGCTGAGGCAGCAGCGAAAGCGGAAGAGGAAGTAAAAGCTGCGGAAGTTGAAGCCAAATCCAAGGCTGAGAAAGTGAAGGCTGATAAGGAAGCAAAAGAAGCAGCAGAGAAAGCTAAGGTAGAAGAAGAAGCCAAAGCAGAGGCCAAAGCTAAAGCGAAAGCTGAGAAGGAAGTAAAAGCCAAGGCAAAAGCGGAAGCAGAAGCCAAGGCCAAGGCCGAGAAAGAAGCCGCTGCAGCCGCCGAGCAGACCAAACGCCAGGAAGAGCTGGAGGAGCAGGAGTACCAGCGCCGTTTTGCAAAGCATAGAGACGAGCTGAAATGGCTGTACACTGAGCTCTACCAGAATGACTGGATGTTTGAGGAGCTCTGCGGGCAGATGCACCGTTTCTACACCGAGCGCCGCAAGGGACTGAAGACTCTGGACCGTGAGCGTGAGGCCAATCCGGACTGGTACAAGAAGAACGATATGATGGGCATGATGCTCTATGTGGACAACTTTGCAGGAAATCTAAAGGGCGTAGAATCCAAGCTGGATTACCTGGAGGAGAGCGGTGTCAACTATGTACATCTGATGCCGCTTCTGGAGACTCCCAAAGGCCGTTCTGACGGCGGTTATGCCGTTTCCAACTTCCGCAAGGTACAGCCGGAACTTGGCACGATGGACGATCTTGAGGATCTGACCAAGGCCTGCCACGATAAGAAGATCAGCGTTTGCATGGACTTCGTTATGAACCATACTTCCGAGGATCACGAATGGGCAGTCCGCGCAAGAAGAGGAGAGGGCGAGTATATGAGCCGTTACTTCTTCTTTGACAATGACCGGATTCCCCAGGAGTACGAGAAGACTGTTCCGCAGGTATTCCCGACGACGGCTCCCGGCAACTTCACTTATCTCCCGGAGATCGGCCACTATGTTATGACCACCTTCTACCCGTACCAGTGGGATCTGAACTACCGCAATCCCCGGGTCTTCAATGAGATGATGTACAACTTCCTGTTCTTCGCCAACGTAGGTATCGACGTTATCCGTATCGACGCCGTTCCCTATATCTGGAAAGAGCTGGGAACCGACTGCAGAAACCTGCCGCGGGTACATACCATTGTCCGTATGATGCGTATGATCGGTGAGATCGTTTGCCCGGGCATCCTGCTTCTGGGTGAGGTTGTGATGGAGCCCTCCAAGGTTGCTCCCTACTTCGGAACCGTTGAGAAGCCGGAGTGCCATATGCTTTACAACGTAACCACCATGGCAACCACCTGGAACTCTGTAGCTACCAGAGATACCCGTCTTCTGAAGAATCAGATGGATATTTTAAGCGGCCTTCCCAAAGAGTATGTGTTCCTGAACTACCTCCGCTGCCACGACGATATCGGCTGGGGTCTGGATTACGATACCCTGAAATGGTGGGGCATGGAGGAGCGTCCTCACAAACAGTACATCAATGATTTCTTCCTTGGAAAGACTGAGGACAGCTACAGCCGTGGAGAGCTTTACAATGCAGATCCCGTGACCGGTGACGCCCGTTTCTGCGGAACCACCGCTTCCATGTGCGGCGTGGAGAAGGCTGGCTTTGAGCAGGATGCAGATCAGATGAATTCTGCCATCAAGAGAGATCTTATGCTTCATGCCTTCATGTTCATGCAGTCTGGTATTCCGGTGCTCTACAGCGGAGACGAGATTGGCCAGGTCAACGATTACAGCTACAAGGATGACCCGGAAAAGGCTGCGGATTCCCGTTACATCCACAGAGGAAAATTCCGCTGGGATCTGGAAGAGAACATCCATAAGAAAGGTACCGTGGAGGAGCGGATCTTTGACGGCCTGAAAAAACTGGAGACGATCCGTAAGAGCGAGAAGGCTTTCCTCACCACTGCCGGCTTCCACACGCTGGAAACCTACGAGCAGGCAGTGATCTGCATCGTGAGAGAGTATGAGGGTGAGAAGATCGTCGGCCTCTTCAACTTCAGCGAGTTTGGAAAAATGGCCTGGATCAATGAGGATGACGGTATGTACCGCGATCTTCTGACCGGCAAGGAAATGAAAGCTTCCGGAGTGATGATGCCGGGCAACGGCTTCTTCTGGCTGAAGAAGGAAAACTGATGGAAGGCCTCAGCAGGAAACTGTATTTAAAGCTGCCTGCCCCCACGGAGGCGGATAGCCGTTCCAGCGAGGCAAGGATTCTCTCGGCGCTTCGGGAGCAGGGCTATGAGGCACGGATGACTCTGAAGGTCATGCGGAAGCTCTATCCCCTCTGTGAAAAGGCCGGCTGGCAGCTGACGGCCTCTCTGGCCTGGGATGGTTCCTGCTGGGTACTCGTGGAACTGGAGGCAGGAGATACCACCAGAGAGCATTATGGGCTGGCGGTGGATCTTGGAAGCACCACAGTGGTGGCAAGGCTCTTTGACTGCAATACCGGAAAGTGTCTTGCAGAAGACAGCGCTTACAACCGGCAGATTGCCTTCGGTACGGATATCCTGACCAGGATCTTTTACAGCAAGGATCAGCCGGAAAAGCTGGAGGAGCTAAGACGGGCCGCTGTGGGGAGCATCCGGGAGGTGCTGGAGAAATTAGAGAAAAAGACCGGCATTGCGCCGGGGGGCTCGATTCAGCTGGTGCTGGCGGGAAATACCACAATGGTTCATTTTTTCCTGGGGTTGGATGCCTTCTGCGTTTTCCAGACGCCCTACGCTGTGCAGGCGGACCGGCCGGGCTTTCTTCTGGCAGCGGAGCTTGAGCTTCCGGTCAGTGGTTATGTCTATTGTTATCCTGGAAAATCCAATTATCTGGGCGGCGATATCATCAGCGGTATGGTGGCCACCGAGCTCTATAAAAAAGAAGGAATCTCAGTCTTTTTTGACATAGGCACCAACGGCGAGCTGGTAGTCGGAAACCGGGAGTTTCTTCTCTGCGGCGCGGGAGCGGCAGGCCCTGCCCTGGAGGGCGGCGTTGTGCGTACGGGCATGCGGGCTTCCGAAGGCGCTGTGGAACGGGTGAAACTTACGGAAAACGGTTTTGAGCTGGGAGTCATCGGAGGCGGAAGGCCGGAGGGCATCTGCGGCTCCGGGATCATCGACCTTCTGGCGGAGCTTTTTCTGGCGGGCTGGATCGATCTTCGGGGAAAATTCGTCCCGGAGAAAAGCGAAAAAATTCAGGAAAAAGACGGGATGTATGCGGTGGAGTATGCCCCTGGGCTGTTTTTTTTCCAGTCGGATGTGGATGAATTTCTAAGGACCAAGGCCGCCGCTTCCACGATGGTGGAGTACATGCTCGGAGAAGCCGGGATCGGAATGAACGACATCTCGGAATTTTATGTGGCTGGCGCTTTTGGAAAGCATGTTTCCAAGGAATCCGCCGTCACGATTGGCATGTACCCCGATATGGACCGGGAGAAGCTCATCAATGCGGGAAATTCCTCTCTGGAGGGCGCAGGAAGGCTTCTTCTGGATAAAAAAATCCTGGATGAACTGGATGACATCCTGGACAAAATGGTATATATTCAGTTTGGGGCTGTCGATGATTTTCTGGAACTTATGGTAGCAGCCCAGGCGCTCCCGCATACGGATCTGGAGCGCTATCCCAGCGTGATGAAAAAGCTGGAAGAACGTAGTAAAATGCAGAAAACAGTTTCGAAAAAAACGAACTGAAAATACCAGAGCGGGAATATCCGCCTGAAAGAGGGTAAAAGGAGGAAATTATGTTCGAAAATCATTTATGGACAATGGAGCCTGTCGGAAGGGAAGAGAATACCGTACAGGGAAAGAATTATCGTTTTATACTTCTGACACCGTGTCTGATCCGAATGGAATACCGTGAGGATGGAAAATTTGAAGACCGTCCGACGCAGTCTGTCTGGAACCGTCGTTTTGATGCAGTTCCCCATCGCCTGGTGAAGGACGGAGAAGGCTTTGAGCTTTTCACAGACCGCATGCATGTGATTTATTCCGGTGGGCCTTTTTCCAAAAACAGTCTGATGGTAAAAGCCATAGGCGGACTTCATCCCTTCGGCGCTAACTGGTACTACGGGGAAGAGGACGGAAACTTAGGCGGTACCGCCAGAACACTTGATGGTGTAAATGGCGCATGTGCTCTTCAGGACGGTATTCTGTCTCAGAATGGCTGTGCGGTTCTGGATGACAGCAAGTCTCTGATCCTGACGGAGGAAGGCTGGATTGAGCCGCGTCAGGGTGAGGGCGTGGATATTTATCTTTTTGCTTATGGAAATGATTATAAAGAAGCACTGAATGATTTTTACCGGCTGACAGGAAAGACTCCGATGCTTCCCAGATATGCGCTGGGTAACTGGTGGAGCCGTTATTATGCTTATACGGAGGACAGTTACAAAGAACTGGTGACTCGTTTTGAGAAAGAAGAAATCCCCTTTTCTGTCGGTGTGATCGATATGGACTGGCATCTGGTAGAGGATGTGGATCCGAAATACGGAAGCGGCTGGACGGGTTACACCTGGAACAAAAATTATTTTCCGGATCCGGAACGTTTTATGACCTGGCTTCATGACCATGGCATGCGGATCACTCTGAATCTGCATCCGGCTGACGGTATCCGTGCTTATGAAGAGGCGTATCCGGCAATCGCTGCAGAACTTGGCAATGTGGATACAGCCAATGAAGCGCCTGTTGATTTTGATATCACCAGCAAAAAATTCCTGGAGGCTTATTTCAAATGTGTGCTTCATCCGGAAGAGGAAAAAGGAGTGGATTTCTGGTGGATCGACTGGCAGCAGGGAAATACCACGAAATTACCGGGACTGGATCCCTTATGGATGCTGAACCATTATCATTATCTGGACAGTGCCCGGGACGGTAAGCGCCCCATCACCTTCTCCAGATATGCAGGACCGGGTTCTCATCGTTATCCGGTAGGCTTCTCCGGAGATACCCATATGACCTGGGATTCCCTGGATTTTCAGCCTTATTTCACGAGCACGGCTTCCAACATTGGTTACGGCTGGTGGAGCCATGACATTGGTGGTCATATGCTGGGGTACAAGAATAATGAGATGGCAGCCCGCTGGGTACAGTTCGGTGTCTTCTCACCCATCAACCGTCTCCACAGCAGTAAGAGTGAGTTTATGGGTAAGGAGCCCTGGCGTTATCCCATGGAGATCGGTGCAGTTATGACGGATTTCCTGCGCTTGCGCCACAGCCTGATTCCTTATCTTTACACGATGAACCATCGCGCTTACGCAGAGAATATTCCGCTGATTCTGCCGATGTACTACAGTTATCCGCAGAACAGGGAAGCTTACGGCGTGAAGAACCAGTACGAGTTCGGTACGGCCTTTGTGGTAGCGCCGATCACCACACCGAAGCATTCCGGCGTTAACAGAGGCAAGGTCCAGGTATGGCTTCCGGAGGGACTGTACATTGATTTCTTCACCGGCATGATTTACAGCGGTGGAAGAACGCTGGATATGTACCGCGATATTCATTCCATTCCGGTACTGGCTCATGCAGGCGCCATCGTGCCGATGACCGGGGAGATTCTCGGAACCGCAGCGGTTCATAATCCGGAAACTCTGGCAATCCGTGTATACGGCGGAGCTGACGGAAGCTTTACCCTTTATGAGGATGACAACGAGACCAACGCTTACTTAAAGGGTGAGGCTGTCAATACAAAGATGGAACTCAACTGGGAGAAGAAGACCTTCACAATCTCCCCGGCAGAGGGAAAACTGGAGCTGATCCCGGCAAAGAGAACGATCAAAGTACAGTTCTTCGGCGTAAAAGATTCTGCCGTGACAGTTTCTGTCGGCGGAAAAGAGGTTTCTGCGGAGAAGACTTACGATGCGGCTAAGAGCTGTCTCACCGTTGCGCTTCCGGAAAACAATGTGACCGAGGAGATCACCGTTACCATGACTGAGGGCGGACTTGGAAGCAACGATGTGGAAGGAATGATCTTTGATCTTCTGGATCGAGGCGAGCTGGATTTCTATGAGAAAGAGGGCGTTTACGCGCTGATGCAGAAGAAGATTTCCACAGCGGCTAAACTTGCACAGCTTCAGGCTCTGAACCTGGAGCCTGAGCTGATCGGCGCTGTAGCAGA
>OLSO01001914.1_pt1 | contig 14106 bp, 13 predicted proteins | sample 1672441 | NCBI WGS metagenome assembly OLSO01 (sample SAMEA3136686, study PRJEB25190) | human gut metagenome | biome: human gut; feature: human-associated habitat; material: faeces | place: Austria | collected 2013 | reverse complement strand
AAATTGGTTAAAATAGGAAAAGTTTTTACAAAATATGTTGAAATTTTCAAATAAATCTCAAAAATAGTATTAAAATATTAAAATTCGCACTAAATAACATAATAAAAGAACTGCATTAGCAGTCCTTTTATTAAACTAACAACAATAATGAGGTTTTGTAATAAGTTTATTATTAATATTGTATACCCATTACTTCTTTAACATGTTCTATAGGCATATTTTGGTTAGTCCAAAGTTTAAATGCAGCTGCACCTTGGAATAACATCATTGGGAAACCATTTAATGTTTTACAACCAACTTCCTTAGCCATTTTAAGAAGTGCTGTTTCAGCTGGTGCGTATACAACATCAGTAACTATTAAATCTTTTCTTAAAAATGATTTATCAGGTATATAAGTTTGTCCTTCAAGAGGTTTCATACCCATTCCTGTAGCATTTGTAAATATATAACTTGAAGCTATTTCTTCTTTTAATTTATCTAAATCTTCTAAGTCATATAAAGTAGCTTTACAATTTGTTTTTTCATTTATATCTTTAACTGTTTTTTGAGCTCTTTCATAAAAAGCATCTTTTCTATTAAATATAGATATTTCTTTTACTCCATCAAGAGCAGCTTGTACTTGTATAGCTGTTGCAGCTCCACCAGCACCTACTATAGTCATTTTTTTACCTATTATATCTATACCAGCATCTTTTAATCCACTCATATATCCTATACCATCTGTTATATGACCAGTTAATACACCGTTGTCATTAACTATAGTATTTACAGCACCACACATCTCAGCTGCATCTGATAATTTATCTAGGTATTTATGAACTACTGTTTTATTAGGCATTGATACGTTAGAACCTCTAACTTTCATAGCTCTAAATCCTTTTATGGTATCTTCTAAATCTTCTGTGCCTACTTCAAATGCAAGATATGCATAATCTAGTCCTAATTTTGCAAATGCTTCATTGTGCATTCTTGGTGATGATGAATGTCTTATTGGTGTAGCTATTAAGCCTATTAATTCAGTATGACCTGTTATTCTCTCTGCCATTTTAATATTCCTCCAATTTATTTATTTGTGTATGTATATGATTTTTATTTGTAGTTTTTATATAACATAGGAAATTTTTATTTTAATTATGTTTTTGTATTTTATATATGTTTAAAATTTGTGTACTATCTGATTATTATGTTTTTTATTTACTTTGATGCATTACATCAAGTATTAAAGCTAATTTGTCTACCGATATTTGACCTGGTGCTGAAGCAGCTTTTGCAGCTCCGAAAGTAAGTGCTGAACCGAAAGTTTCTCCAGATAATCTACTTACAAGACCAAGCGCACCCATAGACATTGTTATTATAGGTTGTTTTGCGTATTTAGTGTGCATCTCTTCTGTAGCAGCTAATAATGTTACTACGTCTTCTGAAGTATTAGGCATAACTGCTATTTTAGGTAAGTCAGCACCTAAGTCCTGCATTTTACAAAGTCTGTTTATTATTTCGTCTTTTGCTGGAGTTTTATAAAAATCGTGATTTGACATTACGACTTTTACATTGTTTTTGTGAGCTGTTTCGACTATATCTTTTACTATTTCATCTCCTGTAAATAATTCTACATCTATTAAGTCGACTAATTTAGTTTGTGCTATTGTTTTATTAAGCTCTGAATAATATTCAGTACTTACTTCTAGCTCTCCACCTTCTTTTTTGCTTCTGAAGGTGAATAATATAACAACGTCTTTAACTTCATCTCTAAGAGCTTTAACTATTTCTTTGACTTTTTCTATATCTTCTACATCTTTATAGTGATCAACTCTCCATTCGATTAAGTCGAATTTCACATTTTTTAAGAGTTTAGCTTCTTCTAATATCTCTTTATTAGTTTTTCCTACTAAAGGTACACATATTTTTGGAATACCTTCACCTAGTTTTATATTTCTTACTTCAACAGTATTTAACATCTTATTTCTCCCTTATATATATTAATATTTGGTTTGTTAATTTTTTGTCGTTTATTATAATTTAATTATATTACCTAATCTCTCATAATTCTAATACTATTTTTTATTATTTTTGATAGGTTTTAGCTATCAATTATGATATACTAATTTAAAAATAATGCAAGGGGTATTAAAAATGAATTTAAATCAGCTTTATTATTTTAAAACAGTAGCTCAATTACAACATTTTAGAAAGGCTGCTGAAAAATTAAACATATCTCAACCTAGCCTTAGTCTTTCTATTTCAAACTTAGAAAAAGAATTGGGGACTTATTTATTTGAAAGACAAGGTAGAAATGTTAGTTTGACAAAATACGGTGAAATTTATTTGGAATATGTAAAAGAAGCTTTATCAATACTTGAAATTGGAGAAAAGAAATTAAGAAAAATAACTAGTGATACGCAAGGCCACATAGATATTGCTTATATATCACCTCTAGCTTCTTATTTTATTCCGAAAAAGGTGAGGGCATTTTTAGAAAGCGACGACAATAAAGATATAAAATTTACATTTAGACAGGGGATTACATCTCAGTTAATAGATGGTCTAAAAAGTTCCAAATACGATATTGTATTTTGTTCATATATAGAAGATGAACCCGAAATAGTGTTTGATTTGCTATTTAAAGATGAGCTTTTATTAATAGTGCCACAAGACCATCCACTATCAGTATTAGATGTTATAGATTTAAAAGATATATCTAAATATCCAATAGTATCATATGAAAAAAGTACAGCTTTAGGGAAGGTGACTATGGATATATTTAAAAAGGCCGATATTACACCTAATATTATATGTGAAAGCGAAGACGAAAACGGAATCTATGGTCTTGTATCAGAAGGATTTGGTATTGCACTTGTTGCAGATATAATAAATCCTGATAATTTTAAAGTAAAACAAATAAAAATAAAAAATACTGATTGTAATAGAAGTATATATATGGCATATAAGAAAAATACATACCAAGCGCCTGCTGTAAGAAAGTTTATAAAATATATAAATAGCACATCTAAAGATATCTTTATATATGATAACAATTAGACTTTTAAGTTTAGTATTATTAGAATATATATTAAAGCAATGGACGAAGTCGGTGGCGATATAAAATTTTATTATACAAAAAAGTAAGCAAGTACTATAATTCCTTGCTTACTTTTTTTATATAGATTCTAAAAACTCTATAACCTCAGATATAATCCAGTCTGGAGTAGAAGCTCCTGCTGTTATACCTATAGATTTGTAGTTTTTAAGTTCTTCTTTATTTAGTTCGTCTTTTGTCTCTATTGCAAATGTATTTGTTAAGTCTTTGCATATATTGACTAACTTTTGTGTGTTAGAGCTGTGTTTTCCACCTATTACTATCATACAATCAACTTCTTTTGCTAGATTTTTAGCAGAAAGCTGTCTTTCTTTAGTTGCAGAACAAATTGTATTTTTCATAGTAGCGTCATTTAATACTTCGTTTAATTTAGATATTATTTCTTCGTATTTATCTATATCTACTGTAGTTTGACTTACTACACAGTATTTTGCATATTTATCGAACTCGATATTATCTATTTCATCTATGCTTTTTATTACTATAGCATTATTTCCACACCATCCATTTATTCCTATAACTTCAGGATGAGTTTTATTTCCTATTATTATGATTTTATATCCTTTTTTAGAAAAATCATTTACTATTTTGTGAATCTTTTTTACAAAAGGACATGTTGTATCTACTATCTTTACACTTTTTGTTTCAGCGTCGTTGTATATATTTTCTCCAACACCATGAGATCTTATTATTACCCTCTCATTTGATGGTATATTTTCTATTTCTTCTACTACTTTAAGACCTTTTTCTTCATATTTATTTACAGCTTGTTTATTGTGTATTAAAGGTCCTAGTGAATACACTTGCGTGCTTTTATCATCTAGCTCATCACTTGCCATTTGCATAGCTCTTTTTACTCCGAAACAAAAACCTGCATTTTTAGCTATTTTAACTTCCATAAAATCCTCCTATATAAAAAGCCTTCATCATTTAAAATGAAGACTTTTTTAATTATAATTAACTTAAGCAACGGAATCTCCGATTCGTTGGCGCTATGAGCAAAGCGAATTTTTGTTTATTTTATTTCGCCTTTTTCAAGCTTATAGTAATTTTCTTTTATAACATCCATAACTTCGCCAGCTATACGAGTGTGATCTTCACTAGTAAGCTTTTGTTTATAGTATTGTTCTAGTGATATAGGCTCTCCAAAATATACTTTTGCTGGTTTGAAAAGCTTATAACTAGAATATATAGTACATGGTACTATCTCTGCCTTTGCTTTTGTTGCAAAAAGTGAAAGACCTGCTTTTGCATCATTAAAGTCATCAGTTTTGCTTCTAGTTCCTTCTGGGAACATAACAAGAGCGTAGTTATTTTTTATGTATTTAAGAATTCTTTTAATAGTTCCTAGTCCTGGATTAGTTCTATTAATTGGTATAATTTCTACTTTATTTAATATTGATGCTAATATTTTATTCTTAAATAATTCCTCTTTTGCTACTGCAGTCATTTTTCTTCTTTTATTTACAGCGCTCGCTATAAATATAGGGTCTAAATTAGATTTATGGTTTGCTGCTATAATTAAATTTCCCTCTTTAGGAATATTGTCTATACCTATTACTTCAAATTTGAAGAAAGTCTTTGTAAACATACCAAAGAACTTTAACATGAAATTATAAAAAGTCAAATTTATCTCCCCTTTAAACTATTTAATTTTTTGTAAAACAAGTTCTACAACTTGATTTATATCTTTACCTGTTGTGTCTATTTCTATAGCGCCTTCTGCTTTAACAAGTGGGGCAAATTCTCTGTTTGAATCGATTTCGTCTCTTCTTATTATATCGTTTATTATATCTTCTAAAGTTCCGTCATATCCTTTTTCTTTTAACTCGATATAACGTCTTTTGCCTCTTTCTTCTGGAGTTGCTACTAAGAAGAATTTATAATCTGCATTTGGGAATACATAAGAACCGATATCTCTACCGTCTAGTATTACTGCATTGTTTTTCCCGATTTCTCTTTGTAAATCTACCATTAAGTATCTAACTTCTTTTATTTTTGCAACATCTGATACGTTTTTGCTCACTTCTAAAGTTCTTATTTCATCGTTTACTATTTTTGAATCTAGATATATATTGTTATCTCTAAAATCTATTGATGTTTTTTTAGCCATTTCGATTACTGCATTTTCATCTTTAACATCTAAGTTATTTTGAAGGCATTTTAAAGTTACAGCTCTATACATTGCTCCTGTGTCTATGTAATTTATGTTTAATCTTTTAGCTATTATTTTAGCTATTGTACTTTTACCTGCTCCTGCAGGTCCATCTACTGCTATTATTATATTTTCCATTGTGTTTCTCCTATTTTTAAATAAATATTAGTTTAAACTAAGTCCTGCTAAATATCCTGTTGAAAATGCTATTTGAAGATTGTATCCTCCTGTTTCAGCATCTAAATCAAGTAATTCACCAGTTATAAATAAGTTTTCTATTTTTTTAGATTCTAAAGTAGATGCATCTACTTCTTTTGTGCTTACACCGCCACATGTCACCATTGCACCTTTAAATCCTAGTGATGATGTTATTGTAAGCTTCATATTTTTAATATATTCTACTATAGAGTTTTCATCTTCTTTTGTAAGTGAGTTTCCTTTGACATCGCTTAAATTTAAGATGTTTAGAAGCTCTTTTACAAATCCATCAGGAAGAATTGTCTTTAAGTTAGTAGATATATTTTTATTTGGGTTATTTCTAATTAAGCTTACTATTTCTTCTTTTGATGTATCTTGCATAAAGTCGATAAATATCTCAACATGTTCTCCAGCTAGTACTTTGTTTATATATGAATCTATTATAAGTACTACTGGACCACTTATGCCGAAGTGAGTAAATATCATATCGCCACATTTGCTTATTTTTTTCTTTTTAAGCTTTGTAGAGATTTTTACGTTTCTCATAGATATACCTTGAAGATTTTTAACCCAAGTTTCTGATGTTTTTAGCGGGCATAAAGCTGGCAGTGTTTTAGTTATAGTATGTCCATGTTTTTCTAAAACTTGATACATACTTCCATCAGAACCTGTATGTGCGTAACTTTTTCCACCAGTAGATAAGATTACTTTGTCGGCATATAACACTTCGCTTTTTTCATTTTCTTCAGAAGTTACTACAACACCTTTTATTTTTTCATCTTCTACTATTAAATCTGTTACTTTTGTATTGTATATTATGTTTACGTTTTTGTCTCTTAAGTCATTTTCTAATGAATTTATTAGATCTAATGCCTTGTCGTTTTTAGTATATACTTTTGAATCATTTTCTTCTTCGATTTTATATTCTACACCTATACTGCTTAAATAATCTAATAAATCGTAATTACTAAATGAATAAAAGCTACTGTATAAGAATTTATTGTTATTTACGACTTTATCGAAAAAGTCTTCTATATATCTGTTGTTTGTTATATTACATCTTCCACCACCAGTAAGTTTAAGCTTCTTTCCTAAAAATTCGTTTCTTTCGATTAAAGTTACACTGTGGTTTTGTTTTGCAGCACTTATAGCTGCCATTATTCCAGAAGGTCCGCCTCCTACAACTATTACTTTAGCCATTATATCCTACTCCAATGCACTGTTTTCTAATTTTGTATCATTTATAATATGTGTAGTATCGTTCATTTTCATAACTACAGGACCATAATCTCTAAGTTCGATTATGTTTAGAGCAGTATTTGCTTGATTTATTCTGTATATGTTTTTAACATCTGAATCTAAGAATGATAAAAGCATAATTCTTGCACATAGAGAGTGAGTTACTAAAACTATGTGTTTTCCATCGTATTTTTCATTTATTTCTTTTATAAAAGCATCTGTTCTTTCTTTTATTTGAGAAAGTGTTTCTCCTTGAGGAATTTTTGCTAGATGTGGTTCATTTCTCCACATTTTATATAACTCAGGATCTTCTTCAATTATATCTTTTATAATTCTTCCTTCCCAAGTCCCAAAATTCATTTCTCTTAAAGCTTCAGTTTTTTCAACTTCTATACTTAATTTGTTTCCGATAATTTCGGCAGTTTGATAAGCTCTTCCTAAATCACTACTGTAGATATAATCTATTGGATATTTAGTCATACTATCTGCTAAAAGTTCAGCTTGTTCTATACCTTTTGGTGTTAAATCTGAATTTCCATGTCCTTGTGTTTTGCCAAGTAAGTTCCATTCAGTCTGTCCATGTCTAACTATATATATTGTGTTTGTCAATTATTTCCACTCCTTTGTTATTTCTTCTCAAATTTTAATTATATCATAAATAAAAATAATTTCATATGGATTATAAAGCACAAAAAAACTATCTCAAAATATAAGAGATAGTTTTCTATATTATTCAAATAAATCTATATATTTAAAAGTATTAAAATAGAGATTTATTTATATTAAAGCCATTTATCATTAGGTATTTGTCTCTTTCTAAGTCTTTTATATACCGATTTTCTTATTAGAGTATATATTACTGAGCTAAGTGGTATAAATAATATCATACCTACAACTCCCATAAGGCTTGAGCCTAGTGTTATTACAAATATAACCCATATAGGTGGTAGACCTATTGATTTGCCGACAACTCTAGGATATATTAAGTTTCCTTCTATTTGTTGTAATACTGCAAATAAGATTGCAAATACGATTACTTTTATAGGATTTACCATAACAATAAGTATTGAGGCTATAATAAATGCTATACAAAGACCGAAAATAGGTATTAAAGCCATTATTGTAATCATAACACTTATTAAAAGTGCATATGGAATTTTTAGTATTACCATAGTTACAAAGAACATACTTCCAAGTATAAGACATTCAATACATTGATATGTAAAGAAGTTTGTAAATGTTTTATGTGTTAATTTGCCCACTTCAACCATTTTATCTACTATTTTTTCAGGTAAAAATGCATATAGTAATTTTTTTAATTGAACGCTTAATTTTTCTTTTGAAATAAGTATGTAAGCTGCAAATATAAAGCTTATTATTGTACTTATAATTGTTGAAACTACGCCTGTAACTACTCCAAATGTAGAAGTAAATAAACTACTAAAAGAGTCTTTGAAGAAGCTTAACACTTTGTTGCTAATGCTTTGCCAGTCTATTTCAACACTTGCAAGATAATCTTGAACCCAGTCCCAGTTTATATTTGTATCTTGTAGCAGTTTGCGTAAGCTTTCTACTGACTCTGGAACAGTATTTACTATATTTGTAATAGTATCTATTAGTTTTGGCCCAATTAAAAATACTAAAACTAATATTACTAATATAAATATTAAAAATGTAAGCAACAGGCTAAGCGGTCTTTTTAGCCTTGGAAATTTTCTTTCTAAAAAGTTCATAGGTATGCTCAGAATAAATGCAATTGCAGCACCTACTAAAAATGGTTCTACTATAGAAAGTATATTTGTAAAAATGCCAAATATATCTCCAATTCGATATAAAATAAAAACGAGGAATATTAAAAATATAATTCCTTCAAATATTTTTCTTATTTGTTTTTCGTGCACAATAGTACCTCCCAATATGTGAAAATTTATTAAACAAATATCTGTATCTATAATCATATACCAGGTTTATGAAATATATACTAAGTTTATGAATTATATGTTACATATTTATTTCGAGTCCAAAATCTACTTCTTCTACATCTAGCAGTTTTATCATCTAATTTAAATCTTAAGTTATAATATAATAAAAAACAATAAGTTTGTACATATTTATAGTCAATTTATGATAAAATAAAAAATAAAGACAATACTAAGGAGAATGACAAAATGGAAGAGATGAGTATTTTAATAACAAATGAAGCAAAAAGAGAGTTAGATAAGCTTCTAGAAAATAGTGATAAAACTTGTATAAGAATTCTTACAAGACATATAACTATGACAACTGAAGCTAAAATAGACTTAGAACTAGATGAACCAAATGCAAATGACAATTGTTATGATGTAGATGGATATAAAATAATAATAAACAAAGTATTAGATTCTCAAATGAACTACATAACTATATCATATGGAGGATTATTAAGCAGAAACGCATTTTGCGTAGAAGCTGATTTTAATTTCTATTATTAAAATATCTTAATAAGGTGATAATATTGATAAAATTAGATACTCTTGAATTAGTACAAAAAAATATAAATCAAAATAAAATGACAGTAGTTTACTTCACAGGCAACTCATGTGGTGCTTGTGAGGTTATAAAAGAAAAAATTGAAAAGTTTTTAGAAAATTATCCTAATATAAAAGCATATGAAATAAATGGCGAAGAAAATACAAAAATAGCTTATAAATATAGTGTTTTTTCTATGCCCGTGTTTCTTTTATTTATAGAAGGAAAGGAAAGTATTAGGACTGGAAAGCATGTTGATTTATTGAGTTTAGAAAGAAGTATTGATAGATATTATAATATGATTTATTAAAAAAGAGATACTATTAAGCATCTCTTTTTTAAACTATATATAATTTATATAAATAGTCATTATCTGTATATGTTTTATAATATTTTAATTGTTTAATTTTTATTTTGATAAAATTTCAGTTATAAATACACTATCATAATTATATATATATCCCGTGTACGCATCTACAAAATAATATGATGTACAAGTCATGCCACCATCTTCTGATTTTGGAGATATCGGAAGTACATATCCCGTTTTTTTGTCTCCATTTTCAAACTCTTCCACAGTTAAATCTACTTTTTCTAATCCTTGAGATAGAATATAATTACCATTATAACCATATGTATTTTTTAAGTACTCACACGTTTTATAAAAAGCTTCTTCAAAAGTATAATTTACTTTATTATATTGATTATCAGAAGCTTGAGATGGTACTTTTTCATCGATTTTCTTATCAATTAAATAATTATAATTATCCTTATTGTCTAAAAATTCTTTCTTAAAATTTTCATTAGTAACATTTATAACGTTTTCGCCATAATCAAGTTGAATATTATCAATCCAATCGTTACCTTCGTAGTAATATTGAAGTAAGTTACTTTCAATCAAAGCTTTTTCAATTACCCCATCACAAGTCGAATCTCTAAAACAACTTATTAAATTTTCACCATTTAATTTAGCGGTTAATTTATCGTTCTTATCTTCTGAAATTTTAATATTTTCTCCTTGATATTGTAAAATATCTACTAAAACATTAGCTAAATATTGTACTTTTTGTTCTATCAGCATACCATTTTTATAATCTATATATTTTACAATTCTTGATAAGCCATTTTCTTCACTATAATCACCATAAATTCCAATAAAATTTGTTGGTTCATCTTCATTGCCGTTGATTCTAGGATAGTTTATTCCAATCGATCCAATACAAGTTAAATTTGGTCTTTCATTTCCTTCATATATATCTTTTATTGTAAATTTTACGTAATCAGTTTTTATAGATTTATTTAAAGCTATTTCTTGTTCTTCTACTTTGTTATCTTCTAAATTTATCTCTTGTTTTTCTCCATTAGAAAATTCAACTTCCAAAGTCTTTACTCTGTTGTTTTTAAGATAACTTTCGTTATTATCTCCATTCCATCCTAATCCATTTACTATATAGAATTTATCTAATTGCACTTCTTTATCAAAATTTATTTGAATCCACTCGCCTATTCCTTTTCCATACTTATCATTTAAAACCCAACTACTGTTACTATCATCATCTAAAACATTTAAAGGTGAATAATTATTATATTGATCAGATGACTTAGCATCATACACAACATAGTCGCAATCTGTTGCAAGTGTATTTGTAGAATTTTGTACTTGTTTTAAATTTTCCTCTAGACTTGACGTTGTAACACTTGATTGTATATTTGATTTTTTTAAACAACCTACCATGGATAGACTAATTGTAAAAATAGCTAAAATTGATATGTATTTTTTTAGTTTCATATTTTCTCTTCCCCTTATAAAGACTTATTATACTTATATTTTAAAATATAACATAGTTAGTTTCAATATAATACGTTTTTTTAATATAAAAATAAAAGACTACCACAAATCTTACTTTGTGATAGCCTCTTTGCATTTATATATTATATTATTTAACTACTATATCTATATTATCTCCGTCTCCATCTACAACTATAGTATCGCCATTTTTAATTTGACCTGCTATTAATTTTCTAGCTATTATAGTTTCAAGAGTGTTTCCTATATATCTCTTAAGTGGTCTTGCACCATATACAGGGTCATAACCTTCTTTAACCATAATATCTTTTGCAGCAGTTGTAACTTCTATATTGATATCTTTTTCTTTAAGTCTGTTTGCAAGGCTCTTCATAAATATATCGATGATTTTGTAGATTTCTTCTTTATCAAGAGATTTAAACATTATGATGTCGTCTACTCTGTTTAAGAATTCTGGTTTAAATCTTCTCTTCATTTCGTCCATTACAACTTTTTTAGTTTCTTCAGTTATTTTACCTTGATCTTGTAATAAGTAGCTACTACCTATATTAGATGTCATAATTATTATAGTGTTTTTAAAGTCTACTGTTTTACCTTTGTTGTCTGTAAGTCTACCATCATCTAGTATTTGTAAGAACATATTAAATACATCTTCGTGAGCTTTTTCTATTTCGTCGAATAATACTACTGAATAAGGGGCACGTCTTACTGCTTCTGTCAATTGTCCACCTTCTTCATATCCTACATATCCTGGAGGTGGTCCTACAAGTCTAGATACTGAGTGTTTTTCCATGTATTCAGACATATCTATTCTTATTATGTTTTCTTCGCTGTCAAATAATGAACGAGCTAAAGTTTTTGCAAGTTCTGTTTTACCTACACCAGTTGGTCCAAGGAATATAAATGAACCTATTGGTTTGTTTTCGTCTTTAAGTCCAGCTCTTGCACGAATTACGGCATTTGCTACTGCTGTAACAGCTTCATTTTGACCTATAACTCTTTCGTGAAGTTCATCTTCGAGTTTAAGAAGTTTTTCTCTTTCGCCTTCAACTAGTTTAGTTACAGGTATACCTGTCCATTTAGATACTATTTCAGAAATTTCATTTTCTGTAACTTCTTCTTTAAGTAGTGCTGTATCGTATCCACTGCTTATTTTTTCTTCGTATTCTTTAATTTGACTTTCTAGTTTTGGAATTTCTCCGTATTGTATTTCAGCTACTTTGTTAAAGTCGTATTCTCTTTCGTATTTTTCAACTTGTCCTTTTAATTCATCAAGTTTTGCTTTTAAGTTTCTAACTTGTAGTATTTGATTTTTTTCTTTTTCGTATTTAGCAGTCATTTCGTCGTCTTTAGATTTTAATTCTGCTAATTCTTTTTCAAGTACTTCAAGACGTTTTTTACTTTTTTCATCTTCTTCAGCAAGTAAAGCTTCTTTTTCTGTTTCTAAAGTAAATAATTTTCTTCTTACTATATCAAGCTCTGTTGGTAGAGAGTCTATTTCACTACGTATCATAGCGCCAGCTTCATCTATTAAGTCTATTGCTTTATCTGGTAGAAATCTATCAGTTATATATCTATCAGATAATTTAGCGGCAGCTACTATAGCACTATCGTGTATTCTTATTCCGTGATGTATTTCAAAGCGTTCTTTTAAACCTCTAAGTATTGATATAGTATCTTCTACAGTTGGTTCAGAAGCTATTACTGGTTGGAAACGTCTTTCTAAGGCTTTATCTTTTTCTATATATTTTCTATATTCATCAAATGTTGTAGCACCTATACAGTTTAATTCACCACGAGCAAGCATAGGTTTGATTAAGTTACCAGCATCCATAGAGCCTTCTGTTTTACCAGCACCTACTATTGTGTGGATTTCGTCTATAAATAAAATTATTTTACCGTCAGCATTTTGAACTTCTTTTAATACTGCTTTTAGACGTTCTTCGAATTCACCTCTATATTTAGCACCAGCGATTAATGCACCCATATCAAGTGAGAAGATTATTTTATCTTTTAATCCTTCTGGAACATCTCCTCTAACTATTCTTTCTGCCAAACCTTCAACTATAGCAGTTTTACCAACACCAGGTTCACCAATTAAAACTGGATTGTTTTTAGTTCTTCTTGATAATATTCTTATGATTCTTCTTATTTCTTCGTCCCTACCTATAACAGGGTCTAGTTTATGTTTTTTAGCTAAATCTACTAAGTTTGTACCGAATTTAGCTAGTGCATCATAAGTTCCTTCTGGATCGTTAGAATCTACTCTTTGGCTACCCCTTACACTTGATAAAACTTGTAAGAAGTCGTTTTTATTAATTCCGTACATTTTAAGTATTTTTCCTACAACAGATTTAGATTCAGTTTCCATCATAGCAAGCATTACGTGTTCAACGCTTATATATGAGTCTTTGAAATCTTTAGATATTTCTTCGGCCTTAATTAGTACTTCTTCAATTCTTCTAGAAGCAGTAACGCCTTGTGATGATATACCTTCTCCGTATATTTGAGGTATTTTACCTAATTCTTCGTCTATAGTGCTTTTTAATGCTGCTACAGATACATTCATTTTTTCAAAAATATTTGGAATTAAACCATCTTCTTGGTTTACTAAAGCAGAAAATAGATGAATAACATCTACTTGTTGATTGTGATGTTTAACTGCCTCATTGTAGGCGTCGTTTAAACTTTTTTGAACTCTTACGGTCATTTTTTCTATATCCATATTAATCCCTCCATCTATATATTATGTCCTAAATAAAGAGAAATAGATATAGCTTTACCTAAAATTTGATAAGCTATTTTGATTTTGCAATTACCCTAAAAAATAAAGGAATATATATTCCTGTGCATAAAAAATAAAATAATAATAAAAGTCTATTTTGAAATTCTTAGACCATATCTATAAAAATAAGATTTTTAATCTTTAAATACTATTATAGAACTTTTTTTGCAAAAATCTAGGGGTTTTTGTTTACAATTTTGTTACTTTTATGAAAGTAAGATTTAAGATAGATTTTATAAGAAGCTGTCTTAAGTTTACGATTTTTATTAAATAAAAAAATATTCTAAAAAATAAGTATTAGAATATTTTCATTTTGAATA
>OLSO01001909.1_pt1 | contig 14138 bp, 17 predicted proteins | sample 1672441 | NCBI WGS metagenome assembly OLSO01 (sample SAMEA3136686, study PRJEB25190) | human gut metagenome | biome: human gut; feature: human-associated habitat; material: faeces | place: Austria | collected 2013 | reverse complement strand
TTGTTTATGAAATAGAAAATAAGCAGCTTTGTTGTCATCAGGAAATAAAAGAAGTTCAACAGGTTTTAAAAATAGAAAAGACAAAACATCAAAGAATACGAAGGACTAAAGACGAAAAATAAAAATGAAAATTTTTATGCCGTTTTGAATGTAAATGATAGGTGCATGGATTTTGATTGTCGATGTAATCATGTGAAATTCATGGATGTTTTTGCGGTTTTTCAAGAACATACAAACGAAAATGATGTAACACTGGCGATAATTCCAAAAGAGAGTATACTTTTTATCGCAACGGAGTAAGGAGGAAAGGCATGACAAGAGCTGACTATATAAGGCAAATGACGGATGACGAGTTAGTTAAATTATTGGTATGGCGTAAATTTGATTTTTTGGAATATGTGCCAGATTGTGATGAAGATTGTGAACATTTCAAAGGGGGTTGTGCAAATAGTTGTCCACATGAACGAAAAGAAAGAGCAGTGAGAGAGTGGATTACGGAGAGTATAGATGACGCAAAGCAACAAATCGAAGAAATGCTAATTGAGCATTGGAAAGATGGGATTAAATATTTAGAGGACGGATTAAAGGAATTTCAAGAAAAATAAACGGAGGAAAAGTAATGAAAGTAGAATTAAAAGCGAACGGTAAAACCGTTCAGGTTGAAATGACGGAAGAACAGGCTAAAATATTAGGTTTGGTTGAGGAACGAAGCCGAACAGGATATGAGAGGGTTGAAAAAAGAGAAACGTATTATGTAATTAATACAGAAGACGATAGTATGATAAATATTACAGAGTTTAATGACCAAACGGATGAGCGATGTTATAACACAGGCAATTATTACAGCGATAAAACCATTGCCGAGAACAATGCTCGTGCAGACAGATTGCACCGTCAGCTAAGACAATGGCAGGGGTTAAACGATAAAGCAATAACAAAAAAAGATTGGAAAGGTTACGACGTTATTAAGTATAATATAGATTATGATTATCTTACTAATAGGCTATTAGTGAGGTGAGGTGGACTGGTCGTTATCGAAAGTTAAATGTTGTATATTTCACATCGGAAGAAAAAGCGGAGAAAGCTATCAAAGTCTTTGAAGATGAACTGCTATGGTATTTTACCAAGTATGTTCAGCGATTGGACGAGGTGAAGAATGGATAAGGTAGCGAAGAAGCGTAAGAAAATGCGGCAGAGATTGAAGCAGGAAGAACGACGCAAGGAAGAATCAGCATTGGTTGAAAATTTCAAAAAAGTAGCTGAAAAGCATGGTGTCAAGAAATTTAATACTAAAAAGGCACTACAAGCCTATAAAGTTGTCGAAGTTGAGGCAACCAAAGAGGCGATTGTTAATTCTGTTGTGTTCGTTGTGTGGTATTTACATACAAAGTACGGTTGGAATCAAAAACGATTGGTGCGGTACATAACATATGCGCATAATTATTTACAACACATCGGCAACGAAACACGAACAGTAATACAACTTACTGATGAAATTAAGTCTGAATGTGATTTTGATTATCAGTCATTAATGGCAGATTTTAAACCGTTGACCTTGAAAACAGATACCGTTGACGAAGATGGTATGAAGATGATTATATACAAAATGCAGACGATACTTCCTGTGGCGCTATATCCGTTATATATGCAATTCGGTTGGCGTAAAAAACGTATGGCGGACATCGGACAAACTGCAAAATTTGTATTAATGGATATGATGAACGGCAGAATAAAAACAATTAAAGATACAATCCGCAATGATTGTAAAATGGTATTTTATTCAGACGGACGTATTGAATATTTAGACAGGGGGAATTAATTTGACGAAAGAAGAGCTAAAACAGTATCGCAGTATTGTAGCGGAATTAAACGAGGTAAACGACAGGATAAACAGTAACACAGTACACGGTACTGTTACAGGCTCTGACAGCGAGTTCCCGTATGTCAAGCACTGTATTTCTGTGTCGGGTGTTGAGCCAACACATATATCTGATATTGTACTACGTCAACGATTGGAGCGGCAAAAAAACAAGATTGAATTGTTTGTTGCCGGTATATTAGACAGTGAAACACGTCGCATATTCCGATACAGGTACATAGACGGCACCGTAATGCCGTCATGGCAGTGGATTGCATTTAAGATAGGGCATTACGATGAGAGTTATCCACGAAGAAAACATAATAAATTTTTAAAAATGCCGAATTTGCCGAAAAAAGTGTGATACAATTTATAATGCGAAAAGAATGAGCAAACAAAAAATAATGCAAAACATATATACAGTGCAATATTTTGTGTTCTATATCTTACCGCTCGTTATTTTCGTAAAAAAGGTAGTGTATCGTCGTGAGATGATGGGTGAATATCTCGTGTGATTGGTGGGAGTGGAGATATTAAAAAATTATTCTTCTAAAAAAGGAATTTTGTGTGATATTGTCGAATTATATACACAAATACAATTTTACGGAGGATAATGGAAATGGATTGGAATACAGAAAAGTATACGGAGTTTAGACAACAGTATGAAATTAAATACAGGTATTATGATAACATACAATTAGATGCTGAGGAATTTAACTTAAGAGAACAACTTGAAGAAACAAAGCATGGTAGCGATATTATTTATTATAATATTGCATTAGCATATTTTGCGGCTTTATTAGTTCTTCCACAGGTAATCGATGAGAAATTTGGTATTGATCCATCAAATCTTAGTGCACTAAAATTATTTGTGGTAGGTATAGCTTGTGTAGGATTATTAGTATTACTACTAGTAAGAGGAATATTTATGAACATTGGAATCTATAAAGATAAGCGATACAGATTAAGATTGGAAATATTGGAAAGAGAAAAAAGATACAGGAAAGTAAAAAAATGATCAAAGCAAAGAAAGCTCGTTCTATTCGATAGAATGAGCTTTTTCTATACCCAAAAACAGGAGGTGAAATTCATGGCAAGACCGAGAAAGATTACGAAAGAGACAGTCCAAAAACTCGAAGAGGGATTTTTAATGGGGTTAAGTGACCGAGAGGCTTGTATTTATGCGGATATAGCGGTAAGCACGTTATACGATTACTGCAAGAAACACAAGGAGTTTTCGGAGCGAAAAGAGCTACTTAAAGACAATATCAAAATGAAGTCGAAATTAAACGTTGCACACGGGATAAAAAAAGGTGATATTAATTTGTCGTTATGGTATCTTGAACGCAAATGCAAAGATGAATTTTCACCGAAACAGGAAATAACGCACAGTGGCACAATGGACATAAACAATCCTATGGCAAATCTTACGATCGACGAATTAAGGAAGTTGATAGGTGATGGATAAAAACTTAATAATGCTTGAGGCGAAGAAAGAACTTGCACGACGCGAGTTCTTTTATTTTTGCCATTTAACCGCACCGTTATTCTACAAATCGGAACGAGAATTTCTTGTACGGTTATGCAATGAAATGCAATCGTTTTACGAAAGTGACGAAAACGCACTGATTATCAATTTACCGCCACGTCACGGCAAGAGCCGTACTGCGTCGATGTTTGTCGAATGGGTACTCGGCAGAAATCAAAGTGAAAAGATAATGACCGGTTCATACAATGAAACACTGTCAACAACGTTTTCAAAAGCGGTGCGTAATGCGATACAGGAAGAAAAAGCCGATGCGGATAAGATTATTTACAGTGACATATTTCCGAATGTGAAAATAAAGCAAGGTGACGGAGCAATGAACCTGTGGAGCCTTGAGGGCGGTTACAACAACTATCTTGCCACATCGCCGTCCGGTACTGCGACAGGTTTCGGAGCGAGTTTACTTATAATCGACGACCTTATCAAAAATGCCGAGGAGGCATACAACGAAACAGTCAAAGAAAAGCATTGGGAATGGTTTACGAACACAATGCTTTCACGACTTGAAGAAAAAGGCAAGATAATTATTATAATGACACGATGGGCGTCTGGCGACCTTGCGGGACGTGCGATTGAATATTTCAGCGAGAACAACATATCGCACAGAGTAATCACGATGAAAGCCGTATGTGATGACGGCAATATGCTATGTGATGAAATCTTGTCACGGAGCAGTTACGACTTAAAGATTAAGGCGATGGGTGCGGATATAGCAAGTGCGAACTATCAGCAAGAGCCGATTGATTTGCAAGGCAAACTCTACACAACGCTTAAAACATACGACAGTTTACCGCCGATTACGCAAATACAATCATATTGCGATACCGCCGATACAGGTGCGGATTATCTCTGCAACATAATATACAGCATACACGGCAAAGAAGTATACGTCATAGACGTGTATTATACCGACGAGCCTATGGAGGTTACAGAGGGCGAAACGGCACGCAGATTATACGAGAACAACGTCAACCTTGCAAAGATTGAAAGCAATAACGGCGGACGTTCGTTCGCAAGACGTGTGCGTGAAATCCTTGCCGAAAAATACGGCAGTAATTTTACAACGGTGAAATGGTTTCACCAAAGCAATAACAAAGAGGCACGAATATTATCCAACAGTACTTGGGTAATGGAGCATATATACTTTCCGTCAGATTGGCATATACGCTTTCCGGAATACTATAAGGCGATGACGACATATCAACGTGAGGGCAGGAACAAGCACGACGACGCACCCGACGCAACAACGGGTATTGCGGAAATGATGAACAGGAAAAAAGGCGGACTGTCAATTTTAAAGTAGGTGATAAAAATGGATTTGGAAACAGTGAAAAAGTTGATAAAAAAATATATACCCGGACACGAGAATTTTATATCGAGAGTGCAGACGGCGGAAAGGTATTACTTAAACGACAACGATATTTTGCACATAAAGCATAGCGAGGACGAGAAGCCTTTGAGAAATGCCGATAACAGAATACCGTCCAACTTTCACGGCTTGCTTGTAGACCAAAAGTCCGCATATATGTTTACGTCACCGCCGTTATTTGATGTCGGGAATAAATCGGCGAATGAGAAAATAAGCAATATACTCGGCAGTCGATACACGAAAATATGTTCAAGACTTGCAATAAATGCGTCAAATGCGGGTGTGGGTTGGATTCACTACTGGGATAATGACGGATTTAAGTACGACGTTATAGACAGCAAGCAAGTTATACCGATATGGAGCGATACTTTGGAACACGAACTTACGGCGTGTTTCAGAACATATCAAGAGCTTGACGATAACGGTGACACTTATCATGTTTATGAGTATTGGACTGATAAGGAATGCAGTGTATTCCGTAAGAAGATTGGCGACGGTCTTGAACGGCTTGAAATGTATAATATGTTCAACGTGTACGACGTTGAAACAAACGGAACTGTATGTAACGTGTACAGTCATAACTTCGGACGTGTACCGTTTATTTCGTTTTTCAATAACGGCTTTCATCGTGATGACCTTACACCGATAAAAGGACTTATTGATACATATGACAAGACATACAGCGGTTTTATAAACGACCTTGAAGATATACAGGAGATTATATTCGTACTCAGCGGATATGAGGGCGAGAGCCTTTCGGAGTTTTTGACACAGCTCAAGAAGTACAAGACTATTAAGCTTGATTCGGAGGACGGAGCAAGCGGAGGACTTTCGACTTTGACGATTGATATTCCGGTTGAGGCAAGAGAGAAAATGCTCCAAATGACACGCAAGAGTATTTTTGAACAGGGTAAAGGTATTGACCCGGACCCACAGAACTTCGGTAATTCATCGGGTACGGCATTGAAATATTTGTATTCACTGCTTGAACTCAAAGCCGGTATGGCAGAAATGGAGTTTAGGAGTGGGTTTGAAGAACTCATCAAAGCGATATGCGATTACAGCGGTATCGCTTGTGAAAATGTCACACAGACGTGGACAAGGACAAGTGTTTCAAACGACACCGAACTTGCGGATATAGCACAAAAAAGCGTTGGTGTTATATCTCAACGCACGATTATCGAACGTCATCCGTTTGTCGAGGACGCAGATAAGGAAATGGAGAGAATTGCGGAAGAAAAGGACGACAGTGACGATATAATGGGTGGACATAATGAACGAGTATTGGAAGAAGAGGAACAGTGAGCTTTTAAAAATCCACGCACAGAAAGCCGATGATATAGAACGCGAACTCATAAAAGAGTATGAAAGGTCCTTAAACGGCATAAAAAAAGAGATTGAAACGTTTTACGCAAGGTATGCGGGTGAAAACGGTATCAGTATGGCAGAGGCACGAAAACTGCTAAGCCGTGACGAACTTAAAGGCTTTAAGCTGTCGCTTGAAGAATTTCGCGAAAAGGCACTTGATAACGCAGACGGCAAGTGGACGACAATGCTTGATAATGAGTATATGCGTTCAAGGGTAAGCCGTTTAGAGGCACTCAAATATCAAATGCGTGGAGAAGTCGAACTCTTGAAACAAAAGCAAGAGGATAAATTTTCAACATCACTTAAAAAGGCATACAGTGATACATATTATACAACAAATAAACATATTGCCGATTCGGTTGATTATGCTGTTAATTTTGCAAAGTTCGACCGTGACACGGTAAAGAATGCGATATATGAAAAGTGGCTTGACGGAAGTAACTTCTCTGACCGAATATGGAATGATAAGCAGAAACTTTTAAGAGAACTTAATACAAATCTTGTACAGGGCATAACAAGGGGCGACAGTCCCGATAAGATGATTAAGAATATATCATCAAGAATGAATGTTTCAAAAAGTCGTGTCGCCGCATTGTATCAGACGGAATATACGCATATTATGGTTGACGCAAGATTGCGTTCGATAATGGACGCAGGGTGTGACGAATACGAGATTGACGAGAATATGGACAGTGATATTTGCGATGAGTGCGCAAGTATGCACGGAAAGCATTTTAAATTGTCCGAATATCAGCAAGGCATAACCGCACCGCCGTTTCATACCCGTTGCCGTGGTACAATAACGGCATATTTTGCGGACGATGACCTTGACAACAGCGATGTAGATGATATAATAGAAGTAGATAAAGATAATGATTTTCATATGTCTAAGTTTGCTGATAATGATGATTATTGGAAAGACGCTAAGCCGATAAATAATACAAAAGCAGATTTGGACGAAGTGAGAGAATACGCACAGAACAAGGGCATTAATCTAATTTTGCCGAATAGCTTTGACGGTAGTGCAGAATTACTTAAAGAACAGATTGACGTTGTTCAAAAGATTACAAATGACTTCAACATATCCCAAAAGATTACGATAGAAACAAAAAGAATGTCTGAGGGTGATTTCGGAGAAACACACGGCAACACAATCAGCTTGAGTATGCAAGCATTGCGAGATAAGGCAGTAACTGAAAAAAAATTGAATGAAGATAATTACCTTGCCGCAACAACTGTAAAAGGCATAGCGGCACATGAGATGGGGCATATTATAGCCGACATAATCGGAAACAAGGGTATTGAAATTGCAAAGCAAGCGTATTATAATATATATGGGAAAGAATTATCAAACGGTGAGATAATAGATTTTTTAGAAGAACGCATTTCCGAGTATTCAACGTACATTAGAGTACGAGACAGGCAGAAGAAAACGAAAAACAGTTATTACAAGGAAGTTATGCCCGAAATATTATCTAAGGCTTATACCACGAACGACAGTTTTACAATGGAGTGTATAAAGGTGTTAAAGGAGGAGTATCTATGAAGAAGTTAGATTTTTACTGGGCAACAAATCATGATTGGTGGGTAAGGTTAACGAGCGGAGTGAGAGTTGTAAAACCCGATGCACCTAAAGAAGCACAAGAAAGCTATGAACATTATTTAGCACAATGCCGTTATTTTGATGAGATATATGGCAAGGGACAGTGGAACTAACAATCGAATACTAAAGCACGTCAAAGGGCGTGCTTTTTTGATACCAAAAAGGAGAGTGGGACAAGTGAATATACGAGGTTTACCGCCTTAGCACCTATGAAACGGTGCTTTTTTTATACTCTTTTTTCAGCGTTGCAGAGAATAAAGAACAATGCTTTTTACAGGAACGCACCTGAATAAAAAATTAATTATGGAGGAGAAATAAGAATGGAATGGTTAAAGGCAATATTGGAAAAGGCGAAGATTGAGGACGGCAAGTTGGATATTGACGGAGTGATGTCGACTGTAAACTCTGAATTTCCGAAGTATGCAGTACCGAAAAATGTTTTCAATGACAAAGTTACGGAGCTTAAAACGGCGAACAAAACCATTGAGGACCTTAAACAATCAAATGCCGACAATGAGGGATTGCAGAAGAAAATCACAGAGTATGAAGGCGAGATTGAAACGCTCAAGACAAATGCGTTGAACACCGCTAAGACGTTTGCTTTAAAAGAACAGCTTGCAAAAGCAGGTGTGACAGATGCAGATTATCTTATTTACAAGCAAGGCGGAATTGACAAGTTTACATTCGACAAAGACGGTAAGCCTGTCGGTGTAGACGATATTCTTAAACCGCTTAGGGAGGATAAGACGTACTCACACCTTTTTGCCGAAAAAGGAGGAGCATATACACCAAAAGGCGGAAGTGGAAGTTCAGACGTAAATCCTTGGGCAAAGGAAACATTCAATCTTACCAAACAGGGAGAAATTTATAAAAACGACCCTGCTAAAGCAAAAGTATTAATGCAAGAGGCAGGAATAATAGGAGGAATTTAATATGGGAACAACTTTATCAGATATTATCGTACCGGAACTGTTTAATCCGTACGTTATTCAAAAAACACTTGAAAAATCGGCACTTGTGCAGAGCGGTATAGTTCAAAACGACGCAGAGTTTGACAAGCTTGCGTCACAGGCAAGTCCGCTTGTAAATATGCCGTTTTTCTCTGACCTGACAGGTGAATCGGAAACGGTTATCGAGGGTGACGACCTCACCGCCGACAAAATCAGCAGTAAGAAAGACGTTGCGGTAATTTTAAGACGTGCAAAAATGTGGAGTGCGACAGACCTTTCCGCCGCAATGTCGGGTGCTGACCCTATGGCGGCGATTGCAAGTCTTGTATCTGACTTTTGGGTGAGAGATTTACAAAAGGAACTTATCGCAGTGCTTAAAGGTATCTTCGGCACAATTCCGGCAGTATCCGACGGTTCGCCTAAAGAGGCTGAAACAAGACTTGCGTCAAACATTCTTGATATGTCAAGCGCAAGCGGTAACGGTGCAAAATGGAGCGGAAGTGCTTTTATTGACGCACAACAGCTTTTAGGCGACAACAAAGCGGAACTTACCGCCGTTGTTATGCACAGTGCAGTTGAGGCGGCACTCAGAAAGCAAGACCTTATTGACGTAATTCAGCCGTCGGGGGCAAATCCGTTCAGTACATATATGGGTAAGAGAGTTATTATTGACGACGGCTGTCCTGTAACAGGTTCTGGTTCGAGTCAAGTATTTTCAACCTATCTTTTCGGCAACGGTGCGATTGCACTCGGTAACGGTACACCGGAAAAGTTTGTTGCGACCGAAACAGACAGAGATAAGAAAAAGGGCAGTGGCGTTGATTATCTTATCAATCGTAAGACGTATATTCTTCACCCACGCGGTGTTAAGTTTACGGACGCCGATGTCGCAAATACGGAAGGCCCTACGCGTACGGAACTTGCCAATGCAACAAACTGGACACCCGTATATAACCCTAAGCAGATTAGAATTGTCGAAATGCGTCACAAGATTTGATGAGGTGACTTATGGACGAGTATATAACTGTTTTTACGGATATGTACGGCATAAGCGAAGATGACAGAGGAAAAGCCGAAAGGTGTATTGAAAGCACAATCGAATATATCAAGAATTATTGCCACATTGACAGTATTCCCGATGATTTAAAGCATACCGTTATACTTATGGCGGCGGACTTGTTCCGCTATGATGTATCGGCATCGTCGGGACAATATGACAATGTAACGTCAATCAAAGAGGGCGATGTTACCGTATCGTACGGCAGTAATTCAAGCAGTATGTCGAGCGTGTTTAAAGACTACAAAGCAAGGCTTGCACGTTTCAGAAAGTTGGTGTGGTGATGAATATGGTAAGAGCGGCGATTGAAAGACTGTATAAAGGTTTATGTTCTGTCAAAGTGAAAGTTTCAAGCGTGAATGAGGAAACAGGAGAAACTGTATTTACCGAAAAGGCTGTTTTAACCGAACAGCCTTGCCGACTTTCATTTCAAAGCCGAAATTCGGCGGCAAAGGACGACGGATACAGCACCGTCTCGCAATCGGTTGTACTTTTTATTGCACCAGAGGTTGAAATACCGTCGGGCAGTAAAATAACCGTTACACAAAACGGAAAAACAACTGACTATTGCCGTAGCGGTGAAAGTGCGGTTTATACATCGCACCAAGAAATTGCACTGGAATTATTCGAGGATTATGCGTAATGAATGAGATTGATTTTTCACAGCTTGAGAAATTACAAAAGCAAATGGAAAGTGTGGATTACACCAAAGCTTGTGCATCGGCTATGAATGTAATTTCACAGAGGGCATTAAAATACATCAGTAACGTAACAAAACCCGGACATTACAAGAACGGTAAAACGGGCGGTACACTGAAAAAGAGTTGGCAAGCAGAAAGAACAACTGTAAGTGGAAGTACGGTAAAAGGCGGAATATATACCGCACTTGAATATGCTCCTTATGTGGAGTTCGGACACCGTACAAGGCTCGGAAAGGGTACGTCCCCGAAGTACAAGCCTAAGGAAAACGGCAAAAAGTGGGTTGAGGGTAAAGAGTATCTTAACACCGTAGTACCGAAAGTCGAAAGGGATGCACCTAAAATACTTATGCAGAAAATGGAGGAAGTATTGAAATGACATCAAAAATAAAAAATGCAGTGACGAAAGCTATTCATAACCTGTTTGGCGATGATTATGCGGTATATACGGCATACACCGAACAAGGATTTTCAGAGCCTTGCTTTATCGTTGAAATGTTTCCGCTTAACGTACAGTCGACAAATTCATTTTTGGACGATGAAACGCAGACGGTACGAATAAGATATGTTCCGAAAGATATAAGTCAAGATGAATTTATTTATGTGGCTGAAAAATTAAGAGGTTTGTTTTTATACAATCCGCTTGTATTGTCCGACGGTATGCGTATAAGAAGTTTTAGTATAGATTTTTCTTTGGAAAACTACACGCTTGTGACGGAGCTTGTATACAATTACACCGTTAAGGTGAGAAACGAAAGTACATACGATAAGGCAGAAGATTTGATATTAGGAGGAGATTTATAATGGGTTTACCTGAAATAAATATAGTGTTTCAGTCCAAAGCTGAAACGGCAATTAAACGAAGTGCAAACGGCATTGTTGCACTGATTTTGCGTGACGCAACCAAAAGCGATATTACATCATATTCGTATACAAATGAGAGAGAAGTTGTAAAATCTCATTGGACAACCGCAAATTATGATTACATAAGCAAGACGTTCCTCGGCGGACCGCAAAGGGTTATTGTTGAGAGAATAGGTGCGGAAGATACCTATGACGACGCGCTTGCACGATTAAAAAATAAAAAGTGGAATTACCTTGCAATACCGTCGATTGCCGATAACGAAAAAGATATTGCGGATTGGATTATCGCGCAGAGAAGTGCGAAAAAGACTTTTAAAGCCGTACTTCCGTATGCGGCGAATAATGAGGGTATTATAAACTTTGCAACCGATGATATAAAAGTCGGTACAAAGGTTTATACCACTGCCGAATACTGTTGCCGTATTGCAGGACTTTTGGCAGGATTGCCTATGACAGAGGGTGCAACGTATCAAACTCTTGCGGAGGTTGAAAGCATAACGGAAAGCACAACTCCGGATGATGATATTGACGGCGGTAAGTTTATACTTATCAATGACGGTGAAAAGGTTAAAGTCGGCAGAGGTGTCAATTCGCTTGTAACCTTGTCGGGTGATAAGACGGAGGATATGAAGAAAATCAAGATTATAGACAGTCTTGACCTCATAAGAGATGATATAAAAGCGTCGTTTGAGGAAAATTATATTAACGTTGTAAACAGTCACGAAAATAAAATGTTGTTCATCGGTGCGGTTAATCAGTATTTTAAGTCGTTGCAGTCACAGGGCGTATTGTATGACGGTGCGGATTGCAGAGCTTATATTGACGTTCAGTCACAACGTGAATGGCTTGCTCAAAAATATGACGTGTCAGATTGGACAGACAGTGAGGTCGAAGTGGCAAATACGGGAAGTATCATATTTGCGGGGGCTGATATTACAATACAGGATTGTATTGAAGATTTGAGTTTTAAAATAGGATTGGAGTGATAGATAATGGCTGAAAGTGTTAAACCGAGAGGTAATCAACTTTGTTCCGGTACATTCGGTAAACTTTGGATTGACGGAAGTCTTGCCTATGAAGTGTATAAGTTCGAGGCAAAGGAAAAGACAAATCGTGAGAGTGTAAGCTTTGCCGGCGATACAACGAACGATTCAAAACTTATGGGCGTTGACTATGAATTTTCATATACCGTACGAAAAGTATATTCAAGAGGTAAAGAAATAGCCGACGGTCATAAAAAAGGTAAAGATACAAGACATACATTGGTGGCAAGACTTGAAGACCCCGATAACGGCGGTTATGAAACAATTCAACTTGATAATTGTTGGTATAATGATGTGTCACTTATGAATTTTGAAAACGGTAAGATAGTTGAGGAAGAATTCAGCGGCGGTTTTACCGACTATGACCTTACATCTACAATGAATGCGTAAAAACGGAGGTAAAAGATTATGGATAAGAATACAAAAATTACTCTTGCGGAGCTTATTAAACGTAAGGAGCAAGTGCTTGAGGCAAAGAAAAACGTAAAAAGAGCGAGAGTTTATGTAAAAAGCCTTGGTGGCGAGATTGTTATAAAAGCACCGACAAAGTCGCTTGCAACAGAATCGGCGGAAATGGAAAAGGACGGTGACGCTCACCTTGTTTATGAGTGTGTTGCCGAACCGGATTTACATTCAAAAGAGCTTCAAGAGGCATACGGCTGTACATATCCCGAAGAAATCGTAGAAAAGATTTTTGACGACGGCGAAATCTCACCGATTGCAATGGAGTGTATGAAACTTGCGGGATATATCGACAGTGTAAAACTTGTTGAAGAAGTAAAAAACTGATAGAGGCAGATGATGAACTCTATATGATACATCATTATCTGCAAAGAGGAATATTGCCCGAAAAGGTGCTTGCAAGACCGGAAATTGAAAAAATATTTTTCCTTGCAAGTGCCAAAAAGGCAAATGATGACGAGTACGCAAAGTGGAAGGCATTGGGAGGTGAATAATTTTGCGGAGCAAAATTATAGCGAGCAAATGCCGTGCATTTGTGATAGCGTAGGGGGGTGAATAGGAATGCAGAATAAAAGTTCGATAGTTCTGAATATGAACCTTAATGCAAGCGGATTTGCCCGAGGGATAAAAAGTGTAATCGGCAGTGTCAAAAATATGAATGAGTCGATGAAAGACGCAACGAACACCGCCTCAAAGATGTCTTCTGTAATGAAAGGTATAGGGAGCAGTGCCATAAAAGTCGGAAAAGGTTTAGCGGTGGCAGGAGCGGCCGCGGCGACTGCCGTAACGGCTTTGGTTTCAAAATCCGTGGGTGCATTTGCCGATTATGAACAACTTACCGGAGGTGTGGAAACACTTTTCGGCGCAGGCGGAAGAAGTGTTGAGGAATATGCACAGAGTGTCGGTAAAAGTGTTTCTGATATTCAAGGGAAATACGACAGTTTGATGAGTGCACAGAATGTCGTATTAGAAAATGCAAACAAGGCATATATGACCGCCGGAATGTCGGCGAATGAATATATGGATACTGTTACGGGATTTTCAGCGTCATTAATATCAAGCTTAGGCGGAGATACAAACAAGGCGGCGGATTACGCAAATTCGGCATTGGTTGATATGTCCGATAATGCAAATAAAATGGGTACGGATATGGAGTCTATAAAAAATGCGTATCAGGGATTTGCAAAACAGAATTATACTATGCTTGACAACTTGAAGTTAGGCTACGGCGGTACACAAGAGGAAATGAAACGACTTCTCAGTGACGCAGAAAAGCTTACGGGACAGAGGTACGACATTTCATCATTTGCCGATATTACA
>OLSO01001907.1_pt1 | contig 14145 bp, 12 predicted proteins | sample 1672441 | NCBI WGS metagenome assembly OLSO01 (sample SAMEA3136686, study PRJEB25190) | human gut metagenome | biome: human gut; feature: human-associated habitat; material: faeces | place: Austria | collected 2013 | reverse complement strand
CGGTATTCCCATCAAAACTATTTCTTCTCCGTTCCAAGATTCGCATAAACCTGTGCGGACAGCTCCTGAATACGGCTGATCGCCGTACCGTTATCCTGCAAATCTTCACTCAATACGCAAAGAATATATGCATGATCTCCATGCTCTACAACTGCAATATCATTTTCCACATACTGTCCGTAATCACCGGCCAGTTCTCCGGTCTTATTTGCTGTAATCGCATCCGAATCCGAAATACCAGCCGGAATTTTCCCGGTACGGGTCTGATTCTTTAAATATTCCAGCATTTTCCCGGATGCCTCTGCATTCACGCATGTCCCCTGCCAAATCGAAGCCAGCAGATTGCGACAGTCGTTCGCAGAAGTCCAGTTGTCCCCGGTGGCCGGTGCTTCCAGAAACTTTCGTCCGAATGAAGTCTGCGTATAACCGTTCTCCTGACAAAATTCATTGACAACCGCCATACCGGCCGTCGCATCTCCGTTTCCGAGCCGCTCCAGCAGCGTGTTGGCTGCTGTATTATCACTGACTGTAATCATATCGGTGATAAGCTGCTTTAATTCCCCGTCATAGCTCTCTTCAAAAGAAATATGACGGTCCTCGGATGCCGGATAGCACACGCGGTCATAGATCGTCGCCATTAAAAACACCTTCATGACACTCGCGGAGGCCATCTTCACGTCTCCGTTCAAATCGCCCTCAGCGCCGGTCTTCAGATCCAGCACACTGACCGCCCACTGCTCCTTCTGTGCTTCTGCCGGATAAATGAAACCCTCGCCGATTATCTCCAGCAGCGTGTTCATTTTCTCCGCCGCCTCCCCGGACACCACCTTCTTTTTCATATCCTTTTTTTCAAAATACAGATCGATCCCGTCGGCAATCCCTTCAGCCATCAGCGGCTGTACCGAGGCATCTGACATCCGAAGATCATCAGACTGATTTGTCATAAAGCCCATTTCCAGAATCATCACCGGAAGCTTACTCCAGTTGATTCCGGTCATATTGTCATAATATTGAATCCCAAGGGAGGTAAATGATGCCTTTTCACAATATGCACTCAAAATACATTCTGCCAGCGTATAGGAATCTTCTGCCAGCTCAGGAATATATGGATTATTCGAAGAAGGCACCATCGCCAATGCCCCCTGAACGCCCGCATCATCCGAACCGTTTGCATGGATCCGCACGTAAATGTCGCCGCCTTCTTCATAGGCCATCTGCGCACGCTCCGCATTGCTGATCGCTGTATCATTATCCTCTCTTGTAAGAATCACGCGATAGCCTCTTTTCTCCAGCTCATCCCGCAGCAGCAGAGAGATCTCCAGATTCAGCTCATATTCTGCCTTGCCACTGAAGCTGCCCTGCGTCCCGGTCGTCGCTTTTGCTTTCATCTCAGAAGAGCCAGGCCCATTTGGTTCCTTTTCGCTCATATCAACCCAATTCCCCTGATGTCCCGGATCGATCGCAACGACCAGCTGCTCCGATTCTGGTTCCGTCTCTGATTCTGTCTCTGTCTCTTTTGTAACCAGCAGATCCTGTCCGGATTCTGATTCCGTCTCTTCTTTGACAGCCGTCTCTGATTCCAGCTCTGTCTCTGTTTTACCGGTCTGCGCCTGTTCTGACTCTGTCTCTGCCGCAGTCAACAGTTCCGTCACAGCCTCCGTCTGTTTTTTTCTTTGTTCTTCCTTTTGCCTGGACTCATTCTTTTGTGTCAATCCGACCAGCACGCCAAGCCCAATCAATAAAATCAGAACAATGCCTGCCAGTATTCCGGTAATCGGAAGCTCTCTTTTCCGGCCTCCCGGACGTTTTTTCTCCATTTAACGCCTCCTTTTCACATCTTATCTGTTTCCGCTGCTCCTGTTCAGTATACACGCTTCATCTGCCAAGGGCAAGCCCCGCCGCTATCGATTCTTTCTGTGACCGGCGAAAAGCAAATATATCTGCCACATGATGGAAGCACCCACAGAAATAAGCAAGAATAAAAAACAGCCGACCGGTAATCTTTGGAAAATCACCTGTCGGCTGCTTCTATAGTTGACACAAAGCGGGCATTCGTAATCCGCTTCGTGTTCGCTTTACAAATGCTCTAGAAGAAATCCTCTCCCTGCAGGGCATCTACACCCTCTTCTCCGGTCCGCACTTTAATGACATTCTGAACATTATAAACAAAGATCTTTCCATCTCCAATATGTCCGGTATACAGCGCCTTTTTGGCCGTCGCAATCACCTTCTCCGGCGCTACCTTGCTCACAACGACATCCACCTGAATCTTCGGAAGCAGATTCATATCCATCTGTACGCCACGGTAAAATTCCGCCTTTCCTTTCTGAATACCACAGCCAAGCACATTCGTCACCGTCATTCCGGTCACGCCAATACCATTCAGGGCATCCTTCAGGTCATCAAACTTGCTCTGCTTCGCCACGATCGTAATCTTTGTCAGATGCGTATCACTCGCAATCGGTGCAGTCTCAGATCTCACCTGCACCGGTACTGCATCATCCACCGGAACAGCTTTCTTCGGAAGCTCTGTCGGAATTGCAGTTGTTCCGCTTCCACTGAAGTTGTTGATGCTGGAGGTAAGTGCAAAGTCCGCATAAGCCGACGCGAGTCCGTGCTCGTGAATATCCAGTCCTTCGATCTCCTCCACTGCCGAAGCCCGAAGTCCGATTGTATGCTTTAATACATTGAAGATAATCGTCATCGTCACTGCAACCCAGGCAATAACCACTACCACGCCAAGGATCTGCAGTCCGAAGAAATGAATACCTCCGCCATAAAGCAGACCAAGCTTCTCGCCATTACCAAAATCATAATATGCAAACAATCCTGTCAGAATCGTTCCAAGACAACCACAGATACCATGTACGCCAACGGCCCCGACCGGATCGTCGACCTTCAGCTTCTGATCTACAAACTCAATACCAAATACAACCGCAAAGCCCGCGATCACACCAATGAGTGCCGCTCCTACCGGTGTAACAGTATCACAGCCGGCCGTAATTGCTACCAGTCCAGCCAGAGATCCATTCAATGTCATGGAAACATCCGGCTTCTTATAACGTACCCATGTGATAATGAGAACGGTCACGGTCGCCATCGCTGCTGCCAGATTCGTCGTATAGAAAATCCGTGCCGCATTTGTCGCGCCATCCCCGGACAATGCAACGGTCGAGCATCCGTTAAATCCAAACCAGCAGAACCAGAGAATAAATACACCAAGTGCTGCAAGTGTCATGCTGTGACCAAGAATCGCATTCGGTTTGCCATTTTTATCATATTTTCCAATACGCGGTCCAAGGATCGCCGCACCTACAAACGCTGCAACGCCGCCTACCATATGTACCGCCGTAGACCCCGCAAAATCATGAAATCCCAACTGTGCCAGCCATCCGCCGCCCCATATCCAGTGTCCGGAAATCGGATATACAAACAGACTGATCAGCGCACTATAAATGCAGTAAGACGAAAATTTTGTACGCTCTGCCATTGCGCCTGATACAATCGTCGCGGAAGTCGCACAGAAAACCGTCTGAAAAATCATCGTCGTATAATCCGTGCTCTTCATGCTGAACAGATCCAGCCCGCCAATCAGAGCTCCTGTCCCGCCAAACATGATACCAAACCCGATAAACCAGTATATCGGTGTACCGATGCAGAAATCCATGAGGTTCTTCATGACAATATTTCCGGCATTTTTTGCACGGGTCAGCCCCGTTTCAACCATCGCAAATCCGGCCTGCATGAAAAACACGAGAGCCGCTCCCACAAGCGTCCAGCCAATGTCCACATTCGTTGCCAAAGCCCTTAATTCTTCCATAACGTTTCCTCCTTCTTGGTAACAGAAAAGGCGCCGCGGTATGAACTACCACAGCGCCTTCGCTTGATGGAGGTAGTGTACACCTCTGTCCAAAACCTGTCAACGTCTTTTCCATAAAAAACAAAAATTTGGATGCATCACAGAAATTTAGCGAAATCTAAACGTTATTTTCTCATTTTTGCACAATCTGTTTCGCTGTAATCTGCTCACGCAGCTCCCGGACATTCGACACGATTCGTTCACTCACCGCTCCATGCTCGATCAGAAATTCTCTGGAGCGAAATCCCCAGCAGACCGGAATCACATCCATCCCTGCATTCGCAGCCGTCTCCAGATCGACATCCGAGTCTCCGACATACACCGCATGCTGTGCCTCCACACCAAGCTCCCTCAACGCCTGAAATACAGTATCCGGAGCCGGTTTTTTCCGGATCCCATCGCGCTCACCGATCGCCACTGGAATCATTCCCTCAAAGTAAATCCGATTCAGCTTTTTCACTGCAAAATCTGCTTTGTTTGAAACAATTGCAGTCTGATATCCGGACTTTTTCAGCCAGTCAAGCAAGGAGGGTACGCCCGGATATGGCTCTGTCGCATCCATACAATGCTCACCATAATAAGTACAAAAATCCTGATAAATCTGCTCATATTGCGGATGCCCGGTGCCGCCCGGAATCGCGCGCTCGATCAGCTTACGGATGCCATTCCCGACAAATCTGCGCACTTCATCCTTTGTGTGCAGCGGCAAGTCATGCAGCTGCAACACTGCATTCAGACTGTCTGCCAGATCCGTCAAGGTATCCAGCAATGTCCCGTCCAGATCAAAAATAACCGCATCATAGCTTCTCTCTTCTGTATTCATCTTTCTCGCTCTCCATTCATTTACCGAAACCATATCAGCGCCTCTTTCCGGATCTGTCATATGGCTCAGCCTGTAATCGGATATCAGTATACACGCTCTGACCAAAAATGGAAAGCAAAAGTTCCAGAAATGCACCTGTCAGAATCGACAGAGACGCCCACAGAACCGCTACTGAAAATACCGGAATAAATGAAAAAGAAAGCCGCAGGCCGAGAAAAATCAGGCAGGTCTCCAGCAATCCAAGCAATGCACTGACCACTCCCCCCATACCGGTCAGCTCTGTTACCATACCACAATCGCCATTTTGCTCTTTTCCGCCTGCGATCACGGTAAAATGCCTTTTCCTGTCTTCTGCCAAAATCAGCTCAGCAGCTGCCGCCGTATTCCCATATACCGCATATGTCCGCATACTTTTCTTCTTTTCCTTCATCACAATTCCCTCTTTTGCCTCTTCCCAATACCTTTGAATCGAACATTTGTTTTCCCGTATTATAGCATGCGAACATATGTTTTGCAATAGAAAAATCGAACATACTTTCGATTATTATCGAGAATATGTCCGATTTTTCATTACCTATCCCAAAAATATTTTATTCACTGCTTATTCTGCCGCAGCAATCACTTCCACCTCTACCAGAACATTCTTCGGCAGCTGCTTTACAGCAACGCAGGAACGGGCCGGCTTGCCGGTAAAATATTTTTCATAAACACTATTGAATGCCGCAAAATCTGCCATCTCCGCAAGGAAGCAGGTCGTCTTGACTACATTTTCAAAACCGACTCCGGCCTCTTTCAGAATCGCTCCGACATTTTTCATCACCTGCTCGGCCTGAGCCTCAATTGTCGTACCTTCCACCTCTCCGGTCGCCGGATTCAACGGAATCTGACCTGATGCAAATACAAAACCATTTACAACCTTCGCCTGAGAATACGGACCGATCGCTGCCGGCGCGTTAGATGTCTGAATTGTTTTCATGACTGTCTCCTCCTGTTTGTGTAATTTCATTTCCATCGATAATGATAGCGCCGAAGAGTGCGCACGTCAATCTATATTTTGCCTGTACACCGAAATCACACTTAAATCCGCTTATTCTTTTTCCGGCAGGTTGCGTTTTCCGCCGAAGCGCTCCATATGAATCCTGCCAAACGATACCGGCACGACATGCGGATATGTATGCTCACGAATACTTATTTCTGCGCAACGAAAAAACCGAAAGCCTTTATTCAAAAGCCTTCGGTTCTCTCATCAGCGTGCGTTAGAGGATTCGAACCCCCGACCTTTTGGTCCGTAGCCAAACGCTCTATCCAGCTGAGCTAAACGCACATGTCTTTGTTTTGTTTTCGTATTTCTTTGTGTCCCTCAGAACAATATTGATTATATTGCAGGTTCTTACTTTTGTCAACAACTTTTTTCAAATTTTTTTAATTTTTTTTATTTTTCAAAAAGTATGCGTTTTTTAAACATTTTACAGCAGCTCATCAAACCCTGCTGCGGTCTCCGCAACAGGTCCAGCAGCAGACCCAGCAGCAAGGATGAGCTGCCGGGTAAGCCACCTGTATATCCGTCTACTGACTCGTTGTTCCAGAAGCCAGATACTTCTCAGATCCAGTTAAAATCTCCGCCTGTCACTGCAAGGCTCAGAAGCGCATCCATCTGCTCGACTTCCTCTTCGCCCTCGATCTTCTCCTTCAGCTCCGCTGTCTCCAGAAGATCCTCCAGTGATTCATCCGGACCGATCTCATAGTCGATCTCTGCCTCACACTCCGGACATGGGATTTTGTTCTTTACTTCCAGAGACAAAAACCGGTTTCCACATTTCTTACACTCATAATATCCGCACACCTTTGTGCCGTCTGGTACATAGTACATAACTTTCCTCCCCGGCCTTTCCGACCGTCCCTCTATTTTTCATCCGGCTCGTTGCCGCTCTCTTGCACTTATCATAAACGCCATCGTCAAAAAATACAATCTTTTTTTGATGGTCCTTGCTGTCACTCTGCCCAGCTGTCCCCGGTCGCATAATCAATGCCGATTCCCGGCTGCACATTGTAGCAGAACACATGGAAGGAAATACTCTCCCCCTGATCTTCGACCGACTCAGCTTCCATCTCCACGCCGGATGCGACCAGATTATTACCATCAAAGACCGGTGTGATTCGATACAGCACATGGTTGCCGGTCTCATGTATGTAGTCCGCCACCATATTCTCAAATGGAAGCATTCCGTCCACATTCAGGTAGCGGGTGCCGGTGATCAGATTCTTTTTATTAGCATTTTCTGCCGTCAGCTGATAGCCGATCAGATGACAGCGATTATAAAGATATTTTCCGTCCACGCTGTCATATTTTGCCGTATGCCAGCCGGTAGGCTTCACCTGTCCGATGCTGCTTCGCGGCCCTGTCGGCATCAGATCCTGCCCAACATTCGCATAGGCTGCTCCGCATCGTCCGAGCGAGTCGAGTTCGCTGTACGTCTCAAATGAGTCTGTCGTAAAATCCGACTTTGAAAAATCCGGTTCATTTCCATTGATCTCCACATAGGGACTTCCGGAGTATTCCGGAATCTCAGAAAGTGAAACATTCTTTCCAGATGTGCCAAATGAGGAAACATCAAACGATGGCAGTTCCAGATCACACTCCCGGTACCCAAACAGCACCAGGAGCAGAACAATCAATAGTCCAATCCATGACTGTCCTTTTTTCCATCTGTTCTTCTTTCTGCGCTTTTTACTCATTTGTATACGGTTTCCTCCTGTCTGATGTGCACGGCTGTTTGCCGCCCCATTATTTTCGGTCTGTCTGGCACGGCCACTTGCCTGCCCGCCTCCGCTTGGCTGCCGAACGTTCTTACTCATTTGTCGATTGCTTCTACTTTGCTGGCGGTGAGTTTCCCTCACCTGTCTGCCTTTTACATTCGACTGCCTCGCACTTTTGCCCGCCGTTTTGTTACCGCTGCCCATCGGTCTGCCCTTCCTGCCCTCTCACAGGCACATTTCGTCTGTATACCGTCCGCGTAATCCTCTCATGCGACTTCCCGGCAAACTCTGTCTCTTCCATCACATTCCAGCCCTCCAGTGACAGATCCAGCTTCACATCTGACGGATATCGCCGGTTCCATCGATAACAGATCACTTCCTGAATCTGCGCCTCATACGGCAAAAGCGGCTGATTCTCCACAAAGCAGAAATCATCCTTTCCCGCCTCTTCCAGAAAGCTATCCGAAATATGAATCCGCGCATCTTCCGCATCCGCAAACTGCCTCGCTGAATACGCATTCATCCAAAGCATCCTCTCTCCCAGCCGCTCCAGCACATCCGCCCGCAGCTTTACATCCTGGCTCTGCCTGCGGTCGTGAAACAACATACCGTTGTCGTCGTCCAAGCAAATAATGGTATGCATAATTTCTCCTTTCTGACTCAGCTCAAACAAATATTCTGCTTATTGCTCTGCGCAACAAAAGCCGAATCCTGCTAATTCGGTTAGATCAACATCGTCATGTAGACAGGAAGAAACAGAATTCCGCTCTCCTTCTTTAAATCCTTCGTATAAATAATATACCGGTCTTCCATTTTAAGCTGATACTTTTTCACCAGATAATCAAACGATTTGTGCGATATATAGCCAGATGATTTTACTTCGATCGGACAAATTTTCTTCCTTTCGCTCCCGCTCCATCCAAAAAAGCAACCCGGTAAACACTGCTGTGTAAACGAATTGCTTTTATTCTATCACGTCTATCACGAAATTCAAAAATGTTTGAACCTTACTCTTCCAGTTTTCTGATAATATATTCGTTCATTTGATCATAAGAGTTCTAATTTTCTTCCCTTACATTGATCTTTCCCCTTGTACAATTTCCAAGACAGAACTTACTGTTCTTCTATTGATTCAATCCGCACCAGCTTAACTACCTGTTTATCTTTTTTCTCTGTATAACAAATTTTTATCCATTCATCATCTGCATCTATAATCTTGCAGGATAATTCAGTTTTTCCTGCAAAACTAAAAAGCTTCCTCCACTACCCACCGCTTAGTGCTCCGCGCCACTGACCGGTAATCGCGACAGCTTTACGGCAGGATCTGACAAACCTATGGCTGCCGTCTCACCGCCACACCACCGACACTACCGGATTCTTTTTCTTTGCAGAGCTTACGATAAATCCGACGCTCGTATCTTTTCCTTTCGGAGCGATTTTTTTATTCCATGCGACCGGGCGGATCGTGACATAGTTCTTTTTGAATGTAAAGCCGCCGTTCCACTTGTCGCTCTTCTTGATGGAATATTTGAATTTGACCCGCAGCTTCCAACCGGAAATGTTGTATTTACTTTTGTTTCGGATCGTGACCCGGTACAGCGTGTAGTAGCGCTTGCCCTTTTTCCAGCTGCCGTCCTTTTTCACCGATACCGTACAGTATTTTTTCGAGGCTTTGACAGATTTCGCTTTAGAAGATGTGCCGGATGCCGCTCCACTTGAACTGCTTCCATTTGATGTTCCGCCTGTGCCGCCGGAGAGTTTTCCCTTCATCTGCCTTACAACATAGGTTCCGGACTCGGAAAGATCGGAAGCTGACCATCTGGATGTCTTTTTGCAGCTGCTCTTCAGAAGCGAACTGGACTCATTTTTATTTGACAGATTCCACGCCATATAGCTGATCCCGTAGCGGTTCAGCAGCGTGAACCATTTGTCAGCTTCCGTCTGATTGACGCTTCCATCGCCGGAGGCCTCACAGACACCATACTCGCTGACGAAAACCGGAAGCCCCGCCCTGACCGCCGTCTCCAGCTTCTTTCGGTATGTGTCCTTGTGCGTCGCCGCATAAAAATGGAAGGTATACATCAGATTCTGATAGCCCGTGATCGGATTCTTTGCCGCAATATCTGCATCCTGGCTCCAGGTCGGTGTCCCGATCAGGATGATGGCGTTCGCATCGATGGCACGGATCTCTTTGATCACAGCCTCCGCATAAGACTTCACCTGCGTCCACGAGGTGCCGCCATTCGGCTCGTTGCAGATCTCGTAGAGAACATTTGACTGGTTCTTGTATTTTTCGGCCATTTCCCTGAAAAATGTGATCGCATCATTTTTGTGCTTACTCGGATTCTGGTCGGAGAGCACATGCCAGTCGATGATCACATACATGCCCAGATCAGTCGCCGCCCGGACACCCTCCTGTATCTTCTCCTTCAGCTGACTTTTGCTGCCATTGCTGCAATAGCCGCCGTACTCTTCTGTGTACAGCGCGAGCCGTACTGCATTAGCACCCCAGTCGTCCCGAAGGCTCTTAAATGCTTCCTTATTAATATACTCCGGAAACCACGCGAGGCCATGCGTGCTCACACCCTTCAGCTGAATCGCCCTTCCATTCGCATCCACAAGACTGTTCCCGCTGACCGAGAGCGCCCCGTGCTCGGATACCGGTGTCGCACTGACCGGTACTGAGAATAAAAGTACAAGCATCAGTACAAGGAACATCCATAAATAACTTTTCCATTTGTTGCATCTGCACCAATCAAAACAGATATTCACAACCCTTCCCTCCGCAGCTCTGTTGATATAGACTGTCGACAAAGCCAAAATCACGGCTTCGCTACTTGCTCATTACAGAATTTTCCTCTTCTTGAAAATAAAAATAATAATGGCAACTACCACCAGGCTCAGTCCGATGACAAATGGATAGCCGTGTGTCAGCTCAGGCATATTTTCAAAATTCATCCCGTACCAGCCGGTAATCAACGTCAGTGGAAAGAAAATTGTGGAAATGATGGTCAGAAACTCCATGTTGGCATTCTGATGCTCCGCCACTTTTCCCTGATAAGTATCCCGCACCTGCCCGATATAATCCAGTAAGTACATGGTACGGCCTCTCAGCCGGTCTGCCCGGTCAGAAATCGTGCCAAAATAAGCCAGATTTTTGCCGGAAAAGAAATTATTTTCATTTTCTTCCAGCTGCTTGCCAAAGTCGTGCAGCTCGTCATAATACTCTCTTAAAATCAAAAGCTCCTTCCGAAGGATTGCGATCTCGGAGGTAACTCCCTCCAGTTCACCTCCCGTGACCCGCTCCTCCAGATTCATAATGCGCTTCTCATATCGCCCGAGATTGTCCAGATCCTGATCCATAAATTTGATGCAAAAATTATACAGAAAACGTTCACGGCTCTCACCCGGTCTTGTCCGGCTTGCAATAATCCGCTTGATTACCTTTACCGCAAATTCTTCATCATCAATGATTACGATGTTCTTACGGTTCGCGAAAAAATACATCCGCATCTTTTCACCGATCACAGCATTCAGCTTTGGAATGTGAAGGTTTCCGCAAATACATTTCTGCTGTGACTCCACCTTACAGAATTCAATATCTTCCAGATCGATATCTCCTTCATATGAAACTCCCGCAATTTCCAGTGCCTGCAAAGCGGTATCTGAAGTCGAGACAAACACTGCACGGAGATCCTTTTTCTGCTTCTGTTCGATCGCATTTTCCGGATTCATCTGTTTTTCCAGCTTCTTTTTCTCTTTTGCTTCCGCTTTCAGCGCAAGATATTCATCAACGGATGATTTCATGATTGCCTTTTTCAGAATATATACTTTAATTGCCATTCTTTATATTCCCCTCTTGCCGGATATCTCTTTCAGGTGCCCGCAAAGCGCCGCAATCTGCACAGATTCCGCATTATCGAATGCTCTCAATCACCTCATGCAGATACTCATAGCACGTCTTCAGCTTCTCCTGGCCATCCTCGTCCAGCGGAATCTGCAAGGTACGCTCAATGCCGTTTCTGGAAATGACGCATGGCAGGCTCATGGCTACACCGCGCAGCCCGTATTCTCCGTTCAGCACGACCGATGCCGGGACGACCGCATGCTCATTACGCATGATCGCGCCGATCAGGCGGCAGACACTCAAGGCGATACCGGAGCTCGTATAGCCCTTCAGCTCCACGATGTCCAGTCCGCTGACCTTCACCTCCGAGAGAAGCTGTTCCTTGTCAATCGGCTCTGAAAGGTCAAACTGACGCTCAAACTGGTCGAACGGAATGCCGACAATATTGACCGCATTCCACGGAATGAAACTCGTTCCGCCATGCTCGCCGAGCACAAACCCGGTCACATTCTTCGCATCGACACCGCAGCGGTCCGCAACCATTTTATTGAAGCGGGCCGTGTCCAGGAGCGTACCGGTACCGATCATCTTCCGGCGCGGATAATCGAACTCTGTCTGAGCAAGGTAGGTCAGAATATCCATCGGATTCGAGACATTGATGATCACAGCCTCCCGCGTATAGCGCACGATCTCTGTCATAATGCTGCGCATCACCTGCACATTCGACTGCAGCAGCACCATACGGTCTCTGGAATTGCCCGGCTGTATGCTCGGCCCCGCTGTATTGATAATGATCTGTGCATCCTTGCAGTCCTCATACGTTCCCACGCGGATGCTCGCATTCGCACTGTATGCAAATGCAGTCGTATGACTTGCATCCATCACAACACCGAGTGCCTTTTTTTCATTTCGATTCACCACAACAATCTCATCTGCCAGATTCATACGCAGAAGTGAATCCAGTATCGCTGATCCGACGTGCCCTGCTCCGATCAGGACAACCTTTCCATAATTGACTGCTCCCATTTTTCTTTCCTCCCTATATGCTGTAAAGCGAACATTCACAATCCATCCCTGCAGCTCTGCTGACAGGGCCTAGCTTCGCTACTTGCAAGATCATAAGAAATCCTCCCGCAAGCGGATCCCTCCTTATGATATTTAAATTTTATCAGCTCAGCAGCTCCCGCACCATCTTCGCATCAAACACGACCTGCGTGACGTGGTTGACTTCGATCTGATAGAGGGCGTTCGCCGCGATGTGCTCAGCCGCCTGCTCCAGGTCACGAATTCCACTCGTATTTGAGAAGAGATCGACGATCGCCTCCAGGCCATCCGCCGCGATGAGACACTCATTTTCCTTCAATCCCATGCGTTTTAACACCTTCGGCAGAGCGAAACGGGAGAAAATGATCTTCTTTTCTTCTGCCGTGTAGTCCGGGATATCAATTACCGCAAAACGGGACATGAGCGGTGCACTGATTTTATCCTTCTCATTCGCCGTCGCGATCGGATAGACGCCGCCGGTCGGCACCATGCACTCCATGTAATTGTCGGTAAAGCCGAGGTTGTCCAGAAGCGTCAGCAGTACATCCGCCGGATTGCCGCTGCCCTTCCCGGATGCCGCCTTATCCAGCTCGTTGATGATAAAGACGAGATTTGACTCTCCCGCGGCAGAAAATGCTTCCATAATAATACCCGGCTTTGCATTTGCATACACACGGGAGCTTCCGGTCAGCTGCTCCGGGTCGTTGATCGAGCTCATGTCCAGCGTAGTCCACGGCAGCTTCAGAATCCTTGCAACCGCATAGGCGATCTGGGACTTTCCGGTACCTGCCGGTCCGATCAGCAGAAGTCCGTAAGCCGGAAGTGTGTGCGTCCGGTTGATCTGAATGATCGTCTCGATAATCCGCTGCTTCACACGCTCCATGCCATAGAGCTCCTCGTCGAGAATCCGACGTGCCTCGTCCGGATCGATCGCCTCGAAGTAATGATTCTTCCACTGAATGTTCATCATGATCGAGAGTGCGCGCTGTGCATGTCTGCGCTCCTCCGGAGATACCTCATGAGAACGGGCCACCGCCAGATTCCGGCGCGCCCAGAGTCGGATATTGTCCGGGAGCGTCCGCCCCGCGCAGGTCATAAAATCCGTGATGCTCTGCAGGCTCGTTAGCTTCATGTCGTCACCAAGCTCCTCCTGCTCATCCTCCTCCTGCTCGTCCTCCGGCGCATGGCTCGCCAGCAATCTTTCGATCATAAACTGTAAAAATCCATCCTCTGCCGAGAGCTTCGTCCCGCCGCCGAATGCGGTCTCCCGGATCTTGTACACGGCATAGCCTTCCTCCGTATTCTTTCCGGACAGCCGCACACTGATATGATTTTCACCGAGCCACCTCAGCAGACTGATAAACCGCGCATCCACGCGCAGAATGTCCGCCTCGAACGTTCCATCCTCTTCCTTAAACTCAAACGAAGTCCGCTTTGCCTGATTCGTGAAAATCCCGCAGGAATGATGCTTCCACTGCCGCTTTGCATTGTCCAGAATGAGCATCGGCCTCTCCCACGTCGCCTCTGTCTCCTCCGACCGGAATGATGTATAAGTACAGATACTTTCCTGTTTTTTATCGGTAGAACCGCTGAAATCAAATACTGGCATTTTCTTTCTCCCTTTTTCCTGATTTTATCTATTTATACCACATTTTCTTCCAAAATCAAAGATATGATGTGTCGGTTAAAATAAAAATATCCGGCTGACTATACCGGACATTTTTATCTTCTTGTATTCATTTTCAGAGAACCAAATATTTATGATGATACAAGGGTCAAAAGGTCATGCGTTTCATGCTTGCATGAAAAAGCATG
>OLSO01001903.1_pt1 | contig 14158 bp, 15 predicted proteins | sample 1672441 | NCBI WGS metagenome assembly OLSO01 (sample SAMEA3136686, study PRJEB25190) | human gut metagenome | biome: human gut; feature: human-associated habitat; material: faeces | place: Austria | collected 2013 | reverse complement strand
GGAGCAATTCGTAGGCATCAGTTGGGGGCAAAATACCTTTTGACCCCAACATCATAAATATTTAAAGAGAGCCGCCATAATGATTTACGGCGGCTCTCATAGGGGTCAAAAGTAAATTCCAAATGCTTACTCAGCAACAACCTCGGTCGCAGCTTCTGCAGCTTCTGTCTCAGCGTCAGCGACAAGGTTTTCTGCTACATCGTCAAGAGAAGCAGCTTCGCCTGCAGCGACTGCATCGATTGCTTCCTGCGGAACAGTGATCGCAGCGACATCACCGTAAGAGGTGGTAGCATTGATGGAGAAGTCATTCAGTACGAGTTCTGCGCTGGTGCCTTCCTCGCTTGCCAGTGCGGAAGCGATCAGAGAATTCAGAACAGTAAGGTCGCTGTCGTTCATATCCATCGTCATGCTGACCGGAAGGTAGGTAGCTGCGTCTACATAGTAGGTGATGTTCAGCTTCAGACCATCCAGATACTGCATTGCCATAGCGACATCCTGATCAGAGGTGAGATCCTCACCGGCCAGCTCAGAAACCTTCTTCAGGACAGTGTCCAGTGTGGAGGAGTCGATCACGGTGGAGAGCTCGTAGCACTCAGTGCCATTTACCGTAGCTGCTTCCGGAGCAAGGGTAAAGGTAAGGCCCCAGTCTGCCATATCTGCAGCGGTCAGAGATTTGGAGAGATCCATCAGGGAGGTCATATCAATGTTCGAATCCTTGTTGTATGCCCAGGAACCTTCGTCGTCTGTGGACTCCTTTGTGAAGGAATAGGTCTCCAGTCCGCCATCCTCAGCGGTAACAGAGTAGCTCTTCATCTCCATGTGCTGACCCTGTCCGAGTGCGGAGAGATCCATGCTGCCGACTAGCTCGGTTGCGACCGGATCCATCGTAGCGTTCACATCGAAGGTACCGCTCATCGTGATCCCGAGAGAAGAATCAGTCGTGCCGTCGCTTACGTTGATCGCTGCGTCCAGATTCATTCCCATGCTCATAGACGCGCCGGATGCGTCAGTGGTCGCGTCGAGCATTTTCTGGTAGAGGCTGTCAGCGGTCTCTGCGCTGTCAAAACCACACAGCATAGAAGCTGCGCCAAGTACGGTGAGTCCAAGTAATAATTTTTTCTTCATAACTCAGATTCCTTTCTTATTTAAAATAATAGTTGTGTGAGATGTCTGCATCCAATGATTGGACGGGGAACACCACCAGTTCAGAATATTATAGCACCCTTCATTTTCAGTGTCCAGAGAAGAACGGAATCTGTGCGAAAATTAAGGAATTCTGAAGGTTTACGCGAAAAAAATTCCTTGAATAATAAGGGGAGTGTGATATATTAACTCCGTAGGAAAAGACTTATCATTAACAACATAAGAAAAGGAAACTGAGATGGATTATACAGAAGCGGTTGCATACATAGAGGAAACACCAAAGTTTACAAAAAAGAACAAACCGGAAAACACGTGGGAGCTGCTTGAGCGGATCGGGCATCCGGAGCGCCGGATGAAGGTGATACACGTGGCAGGAACAAACGGAAAAGGTTCGGTCTGTGCGTTTCTTTCGTCAATTCTGACACATGCCGGATATCGGACGGGGCTGTTTACCTCCCCGCATCTGGTCAATATTACGGAGCGCTTTCAGATCAACGGAGAAGAGGTCTCACAGGAATGCTTCACCTGGGCTTTTGAGGAGGTGAAAAGGGCTGTCGATGCGATGATAGCGGACGGCTATGCGCACCCGGCTTATTTTGAACTGCTCTTTGCAGCGGGGCTTCTGATTTTTCAGAGGGAGCAGGTTGAGTATCTCGTATTGGAGACCGGACTTGGCGGACGGCTGGATGCGACGAATCTGGTCGAGCATCCGATTGCGACGGTGCTGACGACGATCAGCCTCGACCATATGGAATATCTCGGAGATACGGTCGCGAAAATCGCAGGGGAAAAGGCCGGAATCATCAAGGAAGGCGTGCCGGTGATCTTTGACGGACGCAATCCGGAGTCACGCGAAGTGATCCTTGCGACGGCGAAAGAGAAACATGCACCGGTGTGGGAATACCGGCAGGAGATGTGTAAAATACTGGATAAGACGGACAAAAGCATTGATTTTCTGCTGGATTGCAGTTATGATGAAGGGAATGGCAGTGTGCTTTCGATTACCGTGCCGTATCTGGCAGAGTATCAGCTGGTGAACAGTTCACTTGCGGTCGGAGCGATTCACATGATCGATCCGCAGCATGTGATCCGTGATGAGGTGATCGCAGAGGGGATTCGCAGTACGAGATGGCAGGGACGCATGGAGACCGTTATGCCCGGCGTGGTGCTGGACGGCGCTCACAATGCAGCCGGTGTAAAAGAGTTTGTCCGGACGGTGAAGGAGATCGAGGGAAGCCGCCGGGTGGTGATGCTTTTCGCTGCCGTTGTGGAGAAAAACTTTGAAACCATGATCGAGACCATCTGCCATGAGACTAACCTTTCCGCGGTTGTGGCCACCGAGATCAAAGGCGACCGGAATGTGCCCGCCGAGGATCTGGCAGCCATTTTCCGAAAATACACGGACGCTCCGGTGACAGCAGTCTCTGGGATCAGCGATGCTTTCGAGGAGGCCTTAAAAGAGAAAGAGGACGGCATGCTTTTCTGCGTGGGATCCCTCTATCTGGTGGGCGAGCTGAAGGCGATTCTGGCAGAGCGGAAAAAGAAGGAGTCATAAATGATCAATTACGAAGAAGAATTAAAGAAATTTCATCCGAGCCTTGATGTGAACGAGGCCGAGGATGCCATCTACAACAGAGATTTCACGGATGTCACCGATATCCTGAAAGAACTGATCAACGATGAAAAGAAAAAGCGACAGAAATCATAAGGGGAATTTATGAGATGTATATACTGTGGAACTCCGCTGTCATCCATTGACTACTGTACGGGCTGTGGCGCTGATGTGACTCTCCAGAAGAGGATTGCGAGAATCTCAAACCTTCTTTATAATGAAGGACTTGAGAAAGCGCAGGTGCGGGACCTGTCAGGAGCCATTGCCTGTCTGAAACGGAGTCTGAAGTTCAACAAGGAAAACGTAGCAGCAAGGAACCTTTTGGGCCTTGTGTATTTTGAGACCGGTGAGGTGGTATCTGCCTTAAGCGAGTGGGTCATCAGCAAAAATCTGAATGTGCCCGATAATGTGGCAGATGTGTACATAGCCAAGCTGCAGGCAAATAAAAACAAACTGGATACGATCAACCAGACCATCCGGAAATATAACCAGGCGCTTCTCTATTGCCGTCAGGACAATGAGGACATGGCTATGATCCAGCTGAAAAAGGTTCTCGTCCAGAATCCGAAGTTCATCAAGGCCTATCACCTTCTGGCTCTTCTCTATCTGAAACGCCAGGAATATGAGAAGGCAAGAAAGCTTCTCAAGAAAGCGGCCTATATCGATAACACGAACACGACCACGCTTCGTTATCTGAAGGAAGTGGAGCTGGCAACGGGAATGTCCACGAGTCTGGAGACGAAGCACAAGAAGAAATACGCGAGAGAAGAGACCGTGAACCGGCTGACCGGAGCCACCACCTACATGAGCGGCAACGAGATGATCATTCAGCCGGCCACTTTCCGGGAGAGTTCGGCCGTGGCTACGTTCCTGAATATCTGCCTGGGACTGATCCTGGGCGGAGCGATTGTCTGGTTTCTCGCTGTTCCGGCCACCCGGCAGAGCGTCAACGCTTCTGCGAATAAACAGGTGACGGACGCCAACACGAAGATGGCCCAGCAGGTGGCGCAGGTTCAGGGCCTGGAGGACCAGATCGAGACCTACCAGAGCGAGGTGGAAGAGGCCAACAAGACCAGAGACGACGCTAACAAAAAAGTAGACTCCTATGACCAGCTTCTGAAAGCCACCCAGACCTATCTGAGCGGGGATCAGTCCTCGGCGGCTTCCCAGCTTACGGAGGTGGACGGCGATTCCATGACCGGCGAGGGAGAAAAACTCTACACCAGTCTGAATACCCTGCTTCAGGACTATGTGTTTAATGAAGCTTACAATAAGGCGGGCACCGCTTACATGGCGGGAGATTATGCCACAGCGATCACCGAGTACACCAAGGCGGTGGCGGCAAATCCGGATTCCTTCGATGCCATCAATTATCTGGCATGGTCCTACAGAAATTCCGGGGACGCGGTCAACGCAGATAAGACCTTTAAAGAAGCACTGCAGAAATTCCCGGCGAAGGCTTCCGAAATCCATCCCTACATCACCAACGCCTCCTCAGGGACAACGACCCAGACGGCGGAGACGGATGCAGACGGAAATCCGATTGACCAGACCCAGGAAACAGATGCCAACGGGAATCCGATCGACCAGATAGCAGAGACAGACGCGGAGGGAAATCCGATCGATCAGACAGCAGAGACAGACGCGAACGGCAATCCCATCAGTCAGACCCAAGAGACGGATGCGAACGGCAACCCCGTCACCACGATCCAGTAAACAAAAAGAGAAACCTCGGAGCAGAGGACGTATGGAAAAATCCATGCGTCCTTTTTCTATGGAAAAAATGTCATTTTAAAAGGAAGGAGCCGAAAGAGAATGGAGAAAATTTTTGTGATTAAAGGAACAAATCTGACGATCCATATGCCAAAGGAGCTGGATCATCACAACGCGGAGGAGATCAAACGGGAGGCAGACCGCCTGCTTGGAACGAGAAATATCCGGAGCATCATTTTTGATTTCGAGAAGACCAGCTTTATGGACAGCTCCGGCATCGGCATGATTATGGGGCGTTACAAAAACATCCGCTTCGCCGGGGGAACGGTGCTGGCGGTACGGGTCAACGAGCGCATCCGCCGGATTCTGACTCTCTCCGGCGTCTACAAGTACATCGATATCTATGAGGATTTGCCGAAACATTCGGAAGTATTTTGAGGAGGAAAAAAGATGGAGTATGAAAACAGAATGAAACTGGAGTTTGACAGCCGGTCTGCAAATGAGGGATTTGCCCGGGTGGCGGTGGCCGCTTTTTTGAGCCAGATGAATCCGACCCTCGAGGAGGTGGCGGACGTGAAGACCGCCCTTTCCGAGGCCGTGACTAACTGTGTGGTCCACGCCTACGAGGGAAAGGTGGAAAAAATCACCGTGGAGTGCATGATCCGCGGCCAGGAGCTGACGGTTCTTGTGGAGGACAAAGGCTGCGGCATTGCGGACGTCCGTCAGGCCATGGAGCCGCTTTTCACGACAAAGCCGGATTCCGAGCGCTGCGGCATGGGCTTTGCCTTTATGGAGGCTTTCATGGATTCCGTGGAGGTGGAGTCAAAGCCCGGCGAGGGCACGAAAGTGGAGATGAGAAAAAAGATCGGAAGAATTCTGAATAAATTTGAACAGTGAAAGGAAGCCTATGGAACGAACCCTGGCGTTAATCGCAAAAGCACACCAAGGGGATAAAGAGGCGAGAAATACACTGGTAGAGGAAAACATCGGCCTGGTCTACACCATTGTACGGCGATTCTTAGGCCGGGGTATCGAGATGGAGGATCTGGTGCAGATCGGGAGCATCGGTCTTATCAAGGCCATCGACAAGTTTGACCTGAGTTTTGAGGTCCGTTTTTCAACCTATGCAGTGCCGATGATAGCCGGAGAGATCAAAAGATTTCTCCGGGACGACGGCATGATCAAGGTGAGCCGGAGTCTGAAAGAAAATGCCCTGAAGGTCTTTACGGCCCGGGAACGGCTGGAAAAACGCCTCGGGAGGGAACCGGCCATGCAGGAGCTCTCGGAGGAGACCGGGCTTTCCGGCGAGGACATCGTCATGGCGATAGAATCAGCCACGGAGGTGGATTCCATCTACCGGACGATCTATCAGGGGGACGGAAATGCGATTTCCCTGGCGGACCGGCTGGAGGAGAAGGACAATCCTAATGAGCGGCTGTTGGATCATATGGTGCTGCAGGAGGTGATGGCGACCCTCGAGGAGAGGGAAAAACGCCTGATTGAGATGCGCTATTTTGAGGAGAAGACCCAGAATCAGGTGGCGGCGGCCCTCTCGATGACCCAGGTCCAGGTCTCCCGGATGGAAAAAAAGATACTGAAAAAAATGCGGGGAAGGTTTTTCTGATTCCCCGTATATTTTTTGCTCAGAACGGCACAATAATCTCCAAAAGGGAGGTGTTTTGCATGAGCGGGACCGTTTATCTGAAGCTTGAAAAAAATGTGCAGATCCACAGCCGCATCGTTTCCTTCAAAGACATTGCCCAGATTGTGGCCGATGACAGCGCCCTGGAAAATAAGATCAGGGTGCTGAAGCTTCCTCCGGACACGGTGCAGGGGCCGGGCCGCTATCCGGTCTCGGTGATGACGCTGATTGAGTTGATTCAGCAGGAATTTCCCGGAATCGAAGTCAACAACATCGGCGAGGCGGACTTTATCCTGACGCTTGAAAAAAAGAAACAGCCCGGGGGCCTGTATGCCTGGTGCAAGACCGCGCTGGTGGCCCTCATCGCTTTTTTCGGGGCGGCCTTTGCCATTATGACCTTCAATAACGATGTGGACATTCCGAAGCTCTTTGGCCAGCTCTACGAACAGTTCACCGGGCGGCCATCCAATGGTTTTACGATTCTCGAAGTGACCTATTCCATCGGTATCGGCCTGGGTGTGCTGATCTTTTTCAATCATTTTATGGGGAAAAAGCTGACTGCGGACCCGACGCCCATGGAGGTGGAGATGCGGGCATATGAGGATCAGGTGGATACCACGGTTCTGGAGGCAAGCAGGAGAGCACCGAAGGGAGAAAAGAAGTGAAGGAACAGATTTTTCTGGGGGTCATTGGGTTTTCAGGCGGCCTGGTGATCGCAGGCGGCGTCATTGCCCTGATGGTGGGCCTGGGTGTTATCACCCGCTTTATCGGGATCAGCCATACGGCCAAACATGTGCGGATTTTTGAAGATGCGATTCTTCTGGGCTCGGTCTTCGGGACGTTGATGACGGTCTATCAGCCCACGATTCCGCTGGATGCGGCGGGGCTTGCGGTGCTGGGACTTTTCTCCGGGATTTTTGTAGGAGGCTGGATTCTGGCGCTGGCGGAGATCGTCAACATTTTCCCGATTTTGACCCGCCGCATCGGTCTCACCAAAGGCTTAAGCCTTGTGGTCATCGCGATCGCCCTGGGAAAAATGAGCGGAAGCCTGATACATTTTTACTTCAGATGGTAAGAAGGAGGTCTTAACGTGGACAAAAACGAACAGAAAAAGCAGCAGTACAACGATTATGTGGAACAGATCACGCCGAAGCATAACCTTCTCAAAAATATGCTCTGTGCCTTTCTGGTGGGGGGCCTGATCTGCGTCCTGGGACAGGTGATTTTAAATATCTGCGGAAATTTAGGGCTTGATAAAGACGCTTCGGGAAGCTGGTGTTCCCTGCTTCTCGTGCTTCTGAGCGTGGTCCTCACGGGCTTTAATATTTACCCGAAGATCGCCAAATTCGGCGGGGCCGGGACTCTGGTGCCGATCACGGGCTTTGCCAACTCCGTGGCGGCTCCGGCCATCGAGTACCAGAAGGAAGGCCAGGTTTTCGGTATCGGCTGCAAGATTTTTACGATTGCAGGGCCGGTGATTCTCTACGGCATCATCATGAGCTGGGCTCTGGGGCTGCTCTATTGGGCCTGGAGCTTCCTGAGAGCATAAGGAGGCAGAAAGATGGAAAAAACAGTGGGAAAACAGAGCATCCGCTTTGAGGAGGCAATACATCTCATCAGCGCCGCCAGCATCGCGGGGAAAAAAGAAGGGGAAGGCCCCTTGGGAAAACTGTTTGATAAGATCTCGGCGGATCCCTGCTTCGGGATGGAGACCTGGGAGAAGGCGGAGAGCGCCATGCAGCGGTCTGCCGTGGAGACTGCCCTTGAAAAGGCGGGAATGGAGTCGAAAGCGGTACGTTTCCTTTTTGGAGGGGATCTTCTGGGTCAGCTCATAGCCACCTCCTTCGGGGCGGAAGAGCTGGGGATTCCTTTTTTCGGCCTCTACGGGGCCTGCTCCACCTGCGGAGAGTCCCTGGCCCTGGCGGCTATGACTGTGGCGGCGGGCTTCGGCGATCCGGTGATGGCCGTCACCAGCAGCCATTTCGGCGGGGCAGAAAAGCAGTTTCGTTTTCCGCTGGAGTACGGAAACCAGCGGCCGCTGTCTGCCACCTGGACAGTGACCGGGGCGGGCGCTTTTCTTCTGAGCAAAAAAGGAGGCAGGGTGCGGATCCCCGAAGTGACGATCGGAAAGGTTGTGGATTACGGCGTCAAGGATTCTCTTAATATGGGGGCCTGCATGGCTCCGGCGGCTGCGGACACGATCGAGAGGAACTTAGAAGATCTCGGGCGGGAGCCGGAGGACTACGACCGGATCATCACCGGGGATCTCGGCTATGTGGGAAAACAGATTCTGCTGGACCTGTTGAAAGGAAGAGGCATCGATATCAAGGAGCAGCATATGGACTGCGGCATCGAGATTTTCGACAGGGAGAGCCAGGACACACATTCCGGAGGAAGCGGCTGCGGCTGTTCCGCCGTGACCCTGGCGGCCCTGATTCTGCCAAAACTCACCTCCGGAGAGTGGAAACGGGTGCTTTTCGTGCCGACAGGCGCCCTTCTCTCCACCGTGAGCTACAACGAGGGCCAGAGCGTGCCGGGCATCGCCCATGGCGTGGTGCTGGAGCATTGTTAGGAGGAAAAAATATGGACTATTTGAATGCATTCTGGGTGGGCGGCCTGATCTGCGCGCTGGTGCAGATCCTTCTGGACCGGACGAAGCTGATGCCGGGCCGGGTCATGGTGATGCTGGTCTGTTCCGGGGCGGTCTTAGGCTTCCTGGGGATCTATGAGCCCTTTCGGGATTTCGCCGGAGCCGGGGCGGGAGTACCGCTTCTGGGCTTCGGAAACACGCTCTATCAGGGCATCCGAAAAGCCGTGGATGAGGATGGTTTCCTGGGGCTTTTCATGGGAGGCTTCACGGCCAGCGCCGTGGGAATTTCCGCCGCGCTGATCTTTTCCTATCTTGCAAGTCTCATTTTCCAGCCGAAAATGAAGGAGTGAGACAAAAAAGCCGCAGGACCGATCGTGATCCTGCGGTATTTTCAGCGGTTCTTTTCATATTTGTCCAGCTCTTTTAAGGCCTGTCCCGAGAGGGGATAAAGAGCGATGATATTGAAGATGGTCATAAGACCGATTCCCACATCTCCGAGATCCCAGACGAAGGTGTAGGCGGCGATGCCCCCGATAAAGAGCATGACCAGAGCCAGAATTTTATAAAGGGTCTGCCAGCACCATTTGTCCCCGAAAAGGTAGGCCACGTTGCTTCTCGCATAGAAAAGGATGCCGAGGAACGTGGAAAAGCTGAAGAGGAATAGGGTGACGGCGATGAAGATCACGCCGAATTTTCCCAGGTGGTAATCCATGGCGGTCTGGAGAAGCGTCATGCCGGAGAGGCCGGAGAGGAGATTTTCCGGGACCAGAAGCATGATCATGGCGGTGCAGCTGCAGATCACAATGGTGTCGATGAAGACACCGAAGGCCTGAACAAGACCGGCCTTTGCGGGTTGCTCACATTCTGCGGCGGCAGCGGCACAGGGGGCGGAGCCGGAGCCGGCCTCGTTGGAGAAAAGACCACGCTTGACTCCGTTCATCAGCACAGCGCCGAAACCGCCGGCCGCTGCCTGACGGAGCCCGAAGGCTTCCTCAAAGATCCGGGCAAAAACGCCGGGAATCTGCCGGTAATTGACGGCGATGATAAAAAGCGTGATGAAAAAGTAGCAGACAGCCATGATGGGAACAATGGTATCCAGTACCTTCACCGTGGCATTTTTCCGAAGGACGATGACAGCGGAAATGATGACCAGAAGAATGCTCGTGTAAAGGGGCGGGATCGAAAAGGCATTTGCGAAGGAAGAGGCCACGGAATTGCTGATGACCTGGCTGATGCCACACCAGCAGATCAGGCCGGAAACAGCGAAGAGCACGGAGATCAGTACATAACGCTTTTTCCGTCCAAGTCGTTCTTCGACCAGATGATGGATATAGTAGGCGGGCCCGCCGCGGTAGCCGCCGTAGAGAGGATCCTCTTCCTTATGGAGCTGAGCCAGGGTGGCTTCAATGAAGGCGGTGGAGGAACCGATGATGGCGGTAATCCACATCCAGAATACAGCTCCCGCGCCGCCGGCGGAAACTGCAGCCACGACACCCACCAGGTTGCCCATGCCCACTCTTGTAGCGGTAGAGACGATGAGAGCCTGGAAGGAGGAAAGACTGTTTTTGCTGTTCTTTTTCTCCGTAAGAGCTTTCAGCATATCCGGAAAAAGCCGGATGGGAAGAAAATGGGTCCGGATGGTGAAAAAAATTCCCGTGGGAATCAGAAGCAGGATTAGAAGCGAGATGCCGAGACTGCTGCCGCCGGGGAGCGGAATCCGGATGAAATCGCCCCAGAGAAATTGGTAGATGGTATTGATTAGCTGAATGATCATAAAGTATCCTCGTTTCTCAAAACTTTTCTTTATTATGCCATAAGAAGAGCGCAGTGTAAACCTCCGTTTTTCGTGAACAAAAAATGCAACTTTGTGTACAAAAAGCGCAAAAATTCTTTCACTCGTTGTTTTGGTCAGGTGCTTATGATAAGATTCATAGGTAGAAAACCTATTATGTGCGGGCCAGGGAATCTTCCCTGGCTTTTGGCCGGAACCGCACGGAAGGGAGAACATAAGGATGGCTACAGAAGGCAGAACCACTGTACAGCTTTCACTGAAAAATCTGTACCGCCTGCTTACAGTGAAGGATTACCCGGTCTATTCCACAGGGATCCTTCGGAGAAAAAATAAAAAGGGACTCACTCTGGTCCGCTTCTGGGATGAGTACCTTTCCTATGAGTGGAGAAATACCGTTCACGGACGGCTGATATGGAGAATCAGCGGCAGCAGAAACCGCTATCATTCGGAAATCTGCAATCGCCGGGCTGATTTCCCGCTGTATGAGGTCTACATCCAGGAGGTGCTGGACGGGCTGACGGCGGAGAGCTTTGGCAAACAGCTCCGGCTTTTTGAAAAATTTCTGACGGAACGGGAATACGATCATTCGGTCTTTATCATTAAACTAAAAGAATTTCTTCTGGAAGCGGAAAAAGAAGATCCCTGGCTTTCGAAAGACTGTGCGAAGCTTCTTCTCTCCTGGGTCAGCGACGTGGAGAAGAACCGGAAGAAGCTGCCGGAACGCTTTCAGGCGGGCTGGCTTCTGACGATGCTCTCGCTTCACGCGATGGCGGGAGACCAGATGGATACGGAAAAAATGAGGGAGCTTAGGAAACGGAAGGATCTGGCACCGGAGCTTCTCTGGAGAAAACTGGAACAGGAGCAGGAGAAACGCCAGCCCGTCTTTCTGACCTCGAGAAACAGCGAACTCTGTGTGGCACCCTTGGAGGGAGAACATTTCTTCGGCCGGGAGGAGGAGCTCTACGATCTCAAGGAGATGCTGGAAAACGGTGGAAAATTTCTGCTTACAGGCCTGGGCGGCATAGGAAAAACCGAGCTCTTAAGACAGCTTCTGATCTGGTGTGAGCGGGAAAGAAAAGCGAGAAAAATCGCCGTGGTCCAGTACACAGGCAGTCTTTCCGACAGCCTGAACCGGAGCTTTTTCGAACTTAAGGCGGCGGATCAGGAGGTACGCTTTCATGAGTGTCTCTATCGCCTTTCCGGAAAGAAAACGGTTCTTTTTCTTGACAACGTGGATCGCACGGAGGAGGAAGATCCGGGGCTTCTGGAATTAAAGGAGCTCTCCTGTACGGTCTTTGTCTCCAGCCGTATCAAGAAGCTGGAAGGTTTCCGGAATTTCTCGGTTGGAACCCCGAGAAAGAGCGCCCTGGGGTTGATTTTCCGGGATAACTATGAGCGGACTTTAAATATGGAAGAACGGGAGAACTTGAATCAGCTGCTTGAAAAAAAGCTCTTTCAGCACCCGTTGACACTGCGGCTTCTGGGAAAAGCAGCCGGGGCAAGGCTCTGGACGCTGGAAGAACTGGAGTGGGAGCTTGAGACTGCCTGGGCAGAAACAGCCGGGGACGCGGGGCTTCGGGATATGTACCGGAGGCTCTATCAGCTGTCCGGGGCAACTGCCGCCGGAGAAAAGCTGGTGCGGATCTTCGCAATCCTGCCCTACCGGAAGATCACGAGAACTTTCACAAAAATGTTTTTCCAGGGCTTTTTGAAAAAAGGAGAGCTTCTGGCGGAGGAACTTGGAAAACTCACGGGCCTTGGGTGGCTTGAGGATACCGGGGACGGCTACCGCATGCATCCGGTGATCGCCGAGAGCATCCGGATGAAGGCACCTCTGGAGGAAGAGTTTCTTCCCTTCTGGGAACGGGCGGAAAAATGCTTTTTTGACGGGCAGCCGGGGGCTGCGGAGGATCCGGCGATGGAGGAGCTAGCCTGGATGATCTGGAACGCCGTATCCAGCATCAGCGGAGAAGTCAGCGACCGGCTGGTAGGTTTGGGCCTGAAAGCCCTCTTCTACATGAGGAGCCGTTACCGGGCCGGGGAGAAGCTTCAGAGTCTGATCGAGTGGTGTCCGGAGCTTTCGGAGGAGCATCTCTTTATGGTGAGAAGCCTTCAGTTGGAATTTATGACGGAGTTCGGCGATTACGGAAAGCAGTTTGCTTTTTACCTGGAAAAAGGCCTCCTCTCGGAGGAACAGCTCCTGAACGCCTTCACCAACTACGGGCAGCGTCTCCTTGCCTCGGGAAAACTTACGGAGACAGAAACTCTCGTCTCGGAAGTTTTCCAGTGGACGGACAGTCTGGCCTTCAAGGTTTACGGAGAATTTCTGCTGGGCCAGTGCTGTTACTACCGGGCGAAATTTCCTGCGGCCATCGCTGTTTTTGAGAAGGCGATCTGGCTGATTCTCTGCCGCAAGCCGGCTTCCAGGGAGGAAGAGGAAAACATAAGAATCCAGAGAGCTGTGGATGAGGGCCTAGGCGAATTTCTCGGAGATATTCTCTATATGAAAGGCATGACTCATCTCGGAATCGGGGAGCGGAAAGAGGCTGATCAGAGTCTGGCCGTTCTGGAAGAGGTGGTAAAGGCTCTGGGAAATCCGCCTACCCTGCTGCTCTGTCTGGAACAGCTTCGGGGACAGGCCGCAAGCTGCCGGGGAGAAGCGGAGGAAGCCCTTACTTTCATGGAACGCCACAAGAGAATGGTGGAAGAATTTGCCGGAAAGAACCATATCAACTATCTGGCGGCCTGCGGTGAGCTGGGAACCGCCTACAACCGGGTGGGCAACCGCAAAAAAGCCCTGGAAAATCAGCTTCTGATGCGGGAAGGCCTTCTCAAAACCGCTTACGATCAGGGAAATACGCTTTCCCTCGCGGACAACAACATCGGCGTGACCTGCATTGACGACGGAAGGCCGGAGGAAGCCGTTATATATCTTACGGAGGCCTATCAGCTGGCGGAGGAAAAGAACCTCGGCGAGATCGCCTGCGCGGAACCGGCCTGGAATCTGGCCCGGGCTTACCGGCTTCTGGGGGATGAGGAGAAGGAAAAAAAGTTCCTCACAAAAGCCCTCCAGGGCTTCCGGAACAACTACGCGCCGGAGCATCCGAAGAGGCTGGCTGCAGAAAAACGGGAGCAGGAACTGAACGAAAAGAGAGACTGAATGAGATGCGTCTGAGGGAAAAATTCCTTCAGGCGCATTTTTTTCTGGTAAAGGGGGCGGGAAGATGATAAAATAAAATCTGATTGCTGCCTGACCGGCAAAAACGGACAGGCAGGAGAAACACGAGATTGAAGGAAATTTTATGGAAAATAAAGAAAAACTGACACTGGGCATTCTTGCCCATGTGGATGCGGGAAAGACAACGCTGGCGGAGAGCATTCTCTATCTTAGGGGCAGCATCCGAAAAATCGGCCGGGTGGACCACGGCGATGCCTTTCTCGATAACTATGAGCTGGAGCGATCCAGAGGAATCACAATCTTCTCCAAACAGGCAAGGCTGACCTTGGGGAACCGGGAAGTGACCCTTCTCGATACCCCGGGCCATGTGGACTTTTCTGCGGAGATGGAGCGGACGCTTCAGGTACTGGATGCGGCGGTGCTGGTCATCAGTGGGGCCGACGGCGTTCAGGTGCGCGGGTCCAGTTGCAGATAATCCTGACAGCGCA
>OLSO01001897.1_pt1 | contig 14168 bp, 13 predicted proteins | sample 1672441 | NCBI WGS metagenome assembly OLSO01 (sample SAMEA3136686, study PRJEB25190) | human gut metagenome | biome: human gut; feature: human-associated habitat; material: faeces | place: Austria | collected 2013 | reverse complement strand
CTTCGGAGACGAGGCAGATGAGCTGAGACGCAGAGGCGGAGACGGCGGCGAGTTCGGTGCAACAACCGGAAGACCGAGACGTATGGGATGGTTCGATGCAGTGGCTTCCAAATACGGATGCCGTATGCAGGGAACTACCGATGTAGCGTTCACCGTACTGGATGTTCTGGGATATCTGGATGAGATTCCGGTATGTGTAGGATACGACATCGACGGCGAAGTAACTACAGACTTCCCGACCACCACACTGCTGGAAAAGGCAAAGCCGGTGTATGAAACTCTGCCGGGATGGAAATGCGATATCCGCGGTATCAAGAAGTACGAGGATCTGCCGGAGAACTGCCGCAAATACATTGAGTTTGTGGAAGAGCAGATCGGCTTCCCCATCACCATGGTTTCCAACGGACCGGGTCGTGAGGACATCATCTACCGCAATAAATAATCTTAAAAATAAAAGCCGTTTCGGGATTTTCCGGGACGGCTTTTTAATGGGCGCTATTTGTACAATGTGTCGAAAAATAAAGAAAAAACTCAGGAAACTTTAGAAATAATTTAGAAGTTTAACATGACATCTTCACATTTCTTTGGTATACTTTTGATGTCCGGTAAGGGGAGTTCCGAACGAAATGGAGCTGCCGGATCAATGAAATACAATGCAAACAAGCAGCATTAAAGGGGGATCATAAGTGATATACACAACCTATTATGCACAGACCAACAGTATTACAGAAGAACGATATAAAGAACTGAAGGAAGCCTACCTTTCCACGAATACCGGGAACCTCGAGAGCTTCCATTTAAGAAAACTGGAATTTCAGGGAGCCGGCCAGCGAAAGGCCGTGGCGAGCTATTATCTCTGTATGAAGAACAGAGACGAGAGCCAGATCTTTCTGGAGAAAAAATATATGCAGAACGGGCTCTATTTCAAGAAATGTGCGAAGCTTTCCAGAGAGGAGAGCGAGAAGCTTCTGAACGGCGATCTGGAGTGGATGAAGAACCACAGGAAAGAGCTTCTGGCTGATTTTTACCGCCAGGCTACCCTGAACAGCCTCTATCCGGGGCGCATCACCGATTACCGGAGAGAAATGTGCCGCGTGAAAAAGGGCGAATATGTGACCTTTACCACCGCCATCGGGCGGGGCATCGGTCCATGCAGGAGCCTCTTCGAGGAGCCGGAGATGAAGCTCCCCTGCCTGGATAAGGGCAAAGTTCTTCTGACTTATAAGAAAAGTGCTTCCCTTCCCCAGATGGTCAGCAGTATGCTGCAGGGCCAGAGCATGGAAGAAAAGCAGGATGAATACGGATTTATCTTCTAAAATAAGAAAAGATGAAAGGCCCGGAGAGGCTTTTCATCTTTTTTTCTTGTCCGGGTCGTCGGCGGTATCGTCGGGTTTCAGGATCCGGTAAATGATCTGCATGGCGTAGAGCAGCACCGGGAAAACCACGGTAGCCGCGAAGGAACCGCGAAACAGCGCCTGAGCCATGGGGCTGCCGGAAAAGGCCAGAATCAGGGTGGTGACATAGAGCCCAACTAGGACGACGATGCCGATCCAGGCAAAGATCCGGCGGATGCGTTTGAATTTTTTCATAGAGAACTCCATTCTGCCGCAGAAAAGACGGCTGAGGTCATTATAACTTTTACGACAGGGAATTGCAAGGAAAGATAGAATTTTCTCCGGAAATGTGATAGGGTATAAGGTGGAACTTTTTACTATGAAAGTCCGGACGGCGGCCATGAATGAGCCATGCTTGCATGAGCGTCACAGGCGCGAAACAGCTGGCTTATATGTGATGTCGCCGGTAGGCGACATGTCCATTTTATCAGGAGGAACAAAAGAAAATGATCTTTTTTAACTGTGATTATAACGAAGGCGCTCATGAGCGTATCATAAAGAGACTGGTTGAGACCAATCTGGAGCAGACCACCGGCTACGGGGAGGACGATTACTGCCGTCAGGCCGCTGAGATGATTCTGGAAAAATGTGAACTGCCCGAGGGCCAGGTCCATTTCCTGGTGGGCGGTACCCAGACGAATCTTACAGTCATCGCTGCCTGCTTGAGGCCCTGGCAGGGCGTGATCTCCGCCGATACGGGCCACATCAACTGCCATGAGACCGGCGCGATCGAGGCCACCGGCCATAAGGTTCTGGCTCTTCCGGGACGGAACGGAAAGCTCAAAGGGGACCAGATCCGGGAAGTAGTAAAGGCTCACCGGGAGGACGGAAGCCACGAGCATATGGTGCAGCCGGGTATGGTTTACATTTCCAACCCCACGGAGATCGGCACGATCTATCATCAGAAGAGCCTGGAGGATCTCTACAATGCCTGCCAGGAGTGCGGCCTCTATCTCTATATTGACGGCGCGCGCATGGGCTACGGCCTGATGGCGAGGGATAATGACCTGACCCTGCCTTTTATTGCCCGGCACTGTGACGCTTTCACCTTAGGCGGTACGAAACAGGGAGCTCTCTTCGGGGAGGCTGTGATCATCACAAACCCGGAGCTTGGAAAAGATTTCCGCTATCTCATCAAACAGCGGGGCGGCATGTTGGCGAAGGGACGGCTTCTCGGTATCCAGTTCCAGGAGCTCATGAAGGACGACCTCTATTTTGAACTTTCCGCCCACGCCAATGCCATGGCAATAAAGATCCGTTCCACCCTGGTGGATCTCGGCATTCCGATGCCCATTGGCAGCACTACCAACCAGCAGTTTGCGGTCTTTACGGATTCTGAACTTGGCCGTCTGGCAGGAAAATACAGCTTTTCCTACTGGGAGCGGGTGGACGCCTCCCACAGTATGGTGCGGATCTGCACCAGCTGGGCCACCAGGGAAGAGGACGTGGACGCGCTCATAAAGGATATTCGCCGTGAAAAATAAATATCGTATTCTTATCGTAGAAGATGACGAGGTCATTGCCCGCTCCATTCAGAAACTTATGGAGGACTGGGGTTGGGAGGCCTGTTGTGTGGAGGATTTTTCCAAGGTTCTCGACACCTTCGCCTCCTACAATCCCCATCTGGTGATCCTCGATATCGCCCTTCCGGCCTGCAACGGTTTTTACTGGTGCATGGAGATCCGGAAAATTTCCCGGGTGCCGGTGGTTTTCCTCTCCTCGGCCTCCGACAACATGAATATCGTCATTGCCATGAATATGGGCGGGGATGATTTTATCGCCAAGCCCTTCGACCGGAACGTGCTGGCGGCGAAGATCCAGGCTATCTTACGGAGAACCTATGATTTCGCTGCCAATACGGAGCTCATTGCCCATAAGGGGGCCGTGCTGAACACCGCGGACGCCACATTGACCTACGAGGGCCAGCGCATCGATCTTACGAAAAACGACTACAAAATCCTGAAAATGCTCCTGGAGAACAAGGGAAAAACCGTGAGCCGGGACGCTCTCATGACAAGACTCTGGGAGACGGACTGCTTTGTGGATGAGAACACCCTCACGGTAAACATCACCCGCCTCCGCAAGAAGCTGGAGCAGGCGGGACTTACAGACTTTATTGTCACCAGAAAGGGAATGGGGTATCTGATCTCCGATGAAGATTGATCTGAAAGAATATATTCTGGAGAAACGCCAGGTCCTTCTGGCGGTGGCCCTGGGGCTTCTGATCTATTCGCTGGTACTTTTGCTCTACCAGATTCCGCCGGAGGCCGCCGGGTACGGGATTCTTCTCGTGTTTATCGCAGAATTTGTCTGGCTTCTCAGTGGCTTTGGGCGCTTTCAGAAAAAACAGAAGCTTTTAAGGCAGCTTGCGGGAGAGCGGGCGAAGGATTTTTACCTTCGGGATCTCCCGGAGAGCGAGGACCCGAAGGAGGAAGCCTATCAGGATCTCATCGAGTCGCTGCTCAAGGAGAAGAACCGGAAAGAGGCGGAAGCCGCAGAGAAACTCCGGGATATGGAGGAATACTATACGCTCTGGGTGCATCAGATCAAGACGCCGATCGCGGCCATGAGTCTCCTTCTTCAGGAGAAGGACACGCCGGAAAATGGCGAGCTTTCGATGGAGCTTTTCCGAATCGAGCAGTATGTGGAGATGGTGCTCCAGTATCTCCGCCTGGACAGCCCGGACCATGATCTGGCTTTCCGGTCAGTGGATGTGGACGACTGCGTCCGCCAGGCCGTACGGAAATACGCGCGGTCTTTTATCCGAAAAAAGATCGCCCTGGACTTTCAGGAGACCGGCATAGAGACAGTCTCTGATGAGAAATGGCTGGTCTTTGTGCTGGAGCAGCTTCTGTCCAACGCCCTCAAGTACACGAAGAAGGGAACCATCCGGATTTACGGAGGAAACGGCTTCTTATATATAGAAGATACGGGCATCGGCATCGCGCCGGAGGATCTGCCGCGGATCTTCGAGAAGGGCTACACGGGCTACAACGGCCGCCGGGACAAGAAGTCTACGGGCATCGGCCTCTATCTCTGCCAGGAAATTTTAAAGCGGCTGGCCCACGGAATCACCATCACCTCGACCCTGGGCGAAGGCACAAAAGTGACGCTGGATCTTCTGAGGAATTTTTCCTTGTAACTGTGAAGGTACTGAACAGTTACCTTTCCGTTTTGTAAGGATGAAGGGGGAAATGTAAGCCAAAGAAATGGCAGATATTTCTCCCTTCTCCTATAATCAGAGTGTAAAATGTGATTGTTTAAGGAGGTTCATCATGGCGATTCTTGAAGTCAGCAATGTGAAAAAAATTTATACGACCCGTTTCGGCGGCAATCAGGTTGAGGCGCTGAAAAATGTGTCCTTCAGCGTGGAACCCGGAGAATATGTGGCGATCATGGGCGAGTCCGGTTCCGGAAAAACGACCCTTCTCAATATCCTGGCGGCTCTGGACCGGCCCACAGCGGGGGAGGTCCGCTTAAACGGTCAGCGTATGGGAGATATCCGGGAAAAAGAACTGGCGGCCTTTCGCCGGAAAAATCTGGGTTTTGTGTTCCAGGACTTTAACCTTCTGGACACTTTTTCTCTCAGGGATAATATCTTCCTGCCCCTGGTTCTCTCCGGGGTGCCCTATAAGGAAATGGAAAGCCACTTAAAGCCCCTGACGGAAAAACTGGAGATCCAGAGTCTTCTGGACAAATACCCCTACGAGGTCTCCGGAGGTCAGAAACAGCGGGCAGCGGCAGCTAGAGCCCTGATCACCCAGCCGGAGCTTCTTCTGGCGGATGAGCCGACGGGTGCTCTGGACTCCCGGGCTTCCGGAAAGCTTCTGGAGCTTTTTGACCGGGTCAATGAGGAAGGGCAGACGATCCTTATGGTGACCCACAGCGTCCGGGCGGCGGCCCACGCGGGAAGAGTGCTCTTTATCAAGGACGGCGAGGTCTTTCACCAGATCTACCGCGGAGCCGATTCTCTGGAGGAGATGTACCGGAAGGTTTCTGACGCGATGACGGTCCTGACCACGGGAGGTGAGCGTCATGCGTAAAACCATGTTTTTTAAGATGGCGGCGGGAAATCTGAAGAAAAACCGTCAGGTGTACCTGCCCTTTATCCTGACCCTGACGGGAATGGCGGCAATCTTTGACATCATGGGAGCCCTGGCCGTGAGTCCGGCGCTGGATTTCATGCTTGGTGGCGGTTTTATGAGAGAGATCCTGCTGATGGGGGAGCGGATTGTCGGTATTTTCTCCCTGATCTTTCTTTTTTATACGAACAGCTTTCTTCTGAAGCGGCGGAAAAAAGAGTTCGGCCTCTATCACATCTTAGGCATGGAGAAGCGCCATGTGGCCCTGATTCTGGTTCTGGAGCTTTTTTACACAGTTTTGCTGGGTCTGGGCTTAGGCCTTCTGGCGGGAACGGTCTTTTATAAGGCGGTCCTTCTGCTACTTTGCCGGATTCTCCATGCACCCCGGATTCTGGGCTTTGAGTTCTCTGTATCAGCCTTTACGGAGACGGTGGTGCTTTTCGGAATGGTCTTTTTTCTGCTGGCCATCCATGGCGTGCGCCAGATCTTCCGTTCTGAGACCACGGAGCTTTTAAAAAGTAATCAGACGGCGGAGCGGGAGCCGAAAAACCGCTGGTTTCTCGTTCTTGTGGGTCTTGTCTCCCTGGGAGCCGGCTATTATCTGGCGGTAACCATCGAGTCGCCCCTGGGCGCTATCGCCTATTTCTTCCTGGCGGTGGTGCTGGTCATCATCGGAACCTACTGTCTTTTCACGGCAGGAAGCATCTTTATACTGAAAATGCTGAAAAAGAACAAAGGCTACTATTATCAGAGCCGCCATTTTACGAGCGTTTCCGGTATGCTTTACCGAATGAAGCAGAATGCGGCAGGGCTTGCGAACATCTGTATCATGTCCACGGCGGTGATCCTCATTGTATCCACGACGACCTGCCTTTACTTCGGAATGGACGACCTTTTAAGGACCCGTTTCCCGAGAAATGTCCAGGTGACAGCCAGCGGGGTGACGGAAGAAGAGATCACGGAACTGGAACAGCTGACTGCTGATGCTGCGGCTCAGTACGGTCTTTCGATTCAGGATAACGAGGAAAATTACCGGTACCGGAATTTTTATGCCCAGAGAAACGAGAAAACCTTTACCTATGATCCGAATGGAGGCCTGGGAAGTGCAGTGGCGATTTACTGTCTGTCTCTCGACGATTTCAACCGGATTACCGGGCAGAATCTCACGCTTGGTCAGGGGGAGATCTTTTATGACAGTGTCTATGGAAAGGCCGAGAAAGCTCTGGAAGGAACTCTGACGATCCAGGGAAAAGAGTGGAAGATGATGGGAGCCGTGACAGGCCTGGATTCTGTGAAGGCTCAGCGGGTCATGATGGGCTCCATCTATTATCTGATCTTTCCGGATCAGGCTTCCATTGAAGAACTGACCGGGGAAATCGTGACAAATGGGACCTGGAATTATTTTATGGGTATCGATCTTGACGGAGACAGCAAGACTCAGGCGGAGATGGAGACAGCTCTGTCCTCCCTTCTGGCAGAAAAAGACTGGGGAAGTCTGGTGTATATCGAGGGAGCGGCTTCCTCGAGAGAAAATTTCTATTCCCTTTACGGCGGCATTTTCTTTGTGGGCATTTTCCTGGGCTTTCTGTTTCTCATGGCGACGGTGCTTATCATCTACTATAAACAGGTTTCCGAGGGCTATGAGGATCACGACCGCTTTGTCATCATGCAGAAGGTGGGCATGGATAAACGGGAGGTCCGCCGGACGATCAACAGCCAGGTGAAAACGGTCTTTCTTCTGCCCGTGCTGGCCGCAGGGGTTCATATGGTCTTCGCCTATCCGATGATGAGTAAGATATTACTTTTGATGAATCTGGGAAATCAGAAGATTTTTCTCATCGGCGTGCTTCTGACCTTTTTTATCTTCCTGGCTTTTTACGGCCTGGTCTACTTTTTCACAGCTCGGACCTACTACCGTCTCGTACGCTGGTAAACAAAAAAGACAGTTGCTCTTTGGAAAAACTCCTGATATACTTTGAATACCAGGGTCAAAAGTTCAAAAAGCCGTTCGTGCTTGCACGATAAGGATTTTGAACTTGGGACCCGCCAAACATGAGAAAGTAGCGATTTACGCAGTAAATCAGCGGATTTCGAATGTTTGCAGAATTACGAGAGCTGCTTTGCAGCGGAGCAATTCGTAGGTATGTGCTAAAGGAGGAGAAACAAATGAGCAAGGATATGACCCGGGGCAATCCTCTGGGACTGATACTGAAATTTTTTATCCCCGTGCTTCTGGGCAGCGTGTTCCAGCAGTTTTACAGTATGGTGGATACGATTGTCGTGGGAAAATTCGTGGGAGTCAACGCCCTGGCAGGAGTGGGAGCCACCGGTTCCATCAACTTTCTGATTCTGGGCTTCGCCATGGGCATCACGATCGGTTTTGGCGTCAAAGTGGGCCAGCGCTTCGGAGCGAAGGACTACGAAGGCATGAGAAACTATATGGCGAACGGTTTTTACCTCATCGTCATCATCTCGGCCATCATGACGCCGCTCACGATGTATTTCTGTAAGGATATTCTGGAACTGACCGGAACTCCGGAGGAGATTTTTTCCGATTCCTATAACTATCTCATCTGGATCCTGGCGGGAACCTTTTTCTCCATGCTCTATAATGCGGCCTCCGCGATTTTGAGGGCGATCGGAGACAGCCGGACCCCGCTTTTTGCCCTGATTTTTTCTTCCGTCTTGAATATCATTCTGGACCTTCTCTTTGTCATCGTCTTCCATATGGGAACCACGGGCGTGGCTGTGGCGACGGTGACTTCCCAGGGAATTTCCGGCGTCCTCTGTCTTTTCTACATGTTCCGTCATTATGAGGTGCTTCGGATTCGGAAGGAAGAGTTCCAGGTTTCCCTGGAAAAAATGGGCGCTCTCTTAAAACAGGGTATTCCCATGGCGCTGCAGTTTTCCATCACGGCTGTGGGCGGCGTCATTTTGCAGAGTGCGGTAAACGGTCTGGGTTCCGTTTCCGTGGCGGCCATGACTGCGGGAAACAAGATTTCCTTCATTTTCTCAGCAGCCTTTGAGAGCATGGGAACCACGATGGCCACCTACTGCAGTCAGAACCTCGGAGCGAAGGAGTATGGCAGAATCCGGAAGGGCATCCGTTGTGCCTGTCTGATCTGTGCCTGCCTCTGTGTGATTTCCTTTGTGATTGTCTGGAGCGCAGGCAGATATATCGCCCTGCTCTTTATCGATTCCAATGAGACGGAGCTCATGGATCAGATTCAGCTCTTCCTCCGGGTGATCTCATCGTTTTATCCCTTCCTGATGCTGATCTTTATCCTGAGAAACAGCATTCAGGCCATGGGCTACAGCTTCATCGCCATGTTTGCCGGCGTTTTCGAGCTTGTCGGCCGTGCCTCCGTGGCCTTTGGTCTTGTGGGAAGGCTGGGCTTTCTGGGTGTGGCTTTCGCCTCACCGGCAGCCTGGATTCTGGCAGATGTGATTCTGATCATTACTTATTTCTCCGTTATACGGAAATTTCCGTCGGAGGAGAACGCTGCCGCATAAATTTTTTATCCGTCAAAGATCGGCGAAACTGCCGGTTTTTGGCGGATTTTTTTGTTTCCGGGAGAAAATTTTGGGCAATTTGAAAAAAAGCGGGGCTTGCCTATCAGGGAAAAAATGGTTATACTGTAAAAAGGGTGAAAAGAGAGCGTCTCTTTTTTGAGATGCCGGGCGGAATAAAAAATAATGAGACAGCATGCCCGGGACGTGTGGGCGTGCGGAAAAAACAGCAGGAGATGAACATTGAAAACAGACAAAAAAGAAAGTAAATCAGTAAAAATTATCCCTTTAGGGGGACTTGACAAGATCGGAATGAACATTACCGCCATCGAGTACGAAGATACCATCGTGGTGGTAGACTGTGGAATCGCGTTTCCGGAAGGCGACATGCTGGGTATCGACAAGGTGATCCCGGATGTTTCCTACCTGGTGAAAAATAAAGAGAAAGTCAAAGGCTTCGTTATCACCCATGGTCATGAGGACCATATCGGAGCCCTGCCTTACATCCTGCCTCAGCTGAATGTGCCGGTGTATGCCACACGGCTTACGATGGGCCTCATCGAGCACAAGCTGAAGGAAGCCAATCTGATCCGGAAAACCCGACGCAAAGTAGTAAAACAGGGCGGCTATGTCGTTTTAGGCGATATGCGGGTGGAATTTATCAAGACCAACCACAGCATCGCAGGAGCCGCTGCCCTCGCCATTTATACGCCGGCAGGCGTCATTCTCCACACCGGAGATTTCAAAGTGGATTATACGCCGCTTTTTGGAGAACCCATCGATCTGCAGCGCTTAAGTATTATTGGTAAAAAAGGAGTGCTGGCTGTTTTGAGCGACAGTACCAACGCCCTCCGCCCGGGCTTTACCCCGTCTGAGACCAAGGTAGCCAAGACCTTTGATACCCTTTTTGCAGAGCATAAGAAGAGAAGAATCATCGTTGCAACCTTCGCTTCCAATGTGGATCGTGTGCAACAGCTCATCAATACGGCCCACAAGTACGGCCGGAAGGTTATCCTTCAGGGCCGGAGCATGGAGACGGTTATTGAGATCGCCACAGACCTCGGCTATGTGAAGATTCCGGACAAGACCCTCATCAGTGTCAACGATATGAACCGTTATCCCGACGAGCAGCTTGTCTTTATCACTACCGGAAGCCAGGGCGAGGAGATGGCAGCCCTGTCCCGTATGGCCGACGGCACCCACAGAAAGGTGCGGATCAAGCCCAACGATACGATCATTTTAAGCTCCAATCCGATTCCGGGAAATGAGAAAGCCGTATCCCGCATCATCAACGAACTGACGGAAAAAGGAGCTACAGTGATCTTCCAGGATACCCATGTATCCGGCCACGCCTGCCAGGAAGAGCTGAAGCTTATCTATTCCTTACTGAAACCGCGCTACGCGATCCCCGTCCACGGCGAATACCGTCACCGGGCGGCAGCGGCAGGTCTTGCACGGGAGCTTGGCATCCCCGATGAGAGAGTTATGCTGATCCAGTCCGGAGACGTGCTGGAGCTCTCAGAGGAGGAGGGAAAAGTCACCGGAAAAGTTACCGCGCGCGAGGTCTTTGTGGATGGCCTTGGCATCGGCGATGTGGGCAATATAGTCATCCGCGACCGCCAGAACCTTTCCGAGAACGGTATCATTGTCGTGACTCTTTCCCTGGAAAAAGGTACCAACAACCTTCTGGCCGGCCCGGATATCATTTCCAGAGGCTTCGTCTATGTGAGAGAATCCGGCGAGCTCATGCAGGAGCTCCGCGCCGTGGCCATGGAAGCTGTGAAACGCTGCGAGAAGAAGAATTACCGGGAGTGGGGCAAGATCAAAGGAGAGATCCGGGATGCCCTGGACGAGTTCCTCTGGAAGAAGATCAAGAGAAAACCGGTAATTATCCCCATTATCATGGAGGTTTAACGCATGAAAGAATTTCGTTTTGTGATTCTGGGAGCCGGAAATATCGCCGGAAAATTCTGCGAGGCCGTCTCTCTGATTGAGGGCGCGGCTGTGGTGGCCGTGGCCAGCAAAAGCCTCACAAAAGCAATGAATTTTGCAGAGAAAAACGGTGTCGTGAAGGCTTATGGGGACTATGAAGAAATGCTTCAGATGGAAAAACCGGACGGAGCCTACATTGCGGTGACACCGAACGATCATCACCGTCTTTCGATGCTCTGCCTGAAATACGGCGTTCCCGTGCTCTGCGAAAAAGCCATGTTCCGAAACAGCCGGGAGGCAAGGGAGGTCTTTTCTCTCTCTGAGAGAAAAGGAATTTTTGTCATGGAGGCCCTCTGGAGCCGCTTCCTTCCGGCCGTGCGGGAAGCAGAAGAATGGCTGGCTACAGGGAGAATCGGCAAGGCAAAGCTTGCCCATTGCACCATCGGTTTTCGGGCAGATCAGGATCCGGAAAAACGTTATTATTCACCGAAGCTTGGGGGCGGCGCTTCCAAGGATATTACGGTTTATGCCTATGAGATCACGACGTATCTCATCCGCCAGAAACTGAAAAACCGGACTGTTTCCGCTATCTGGAGCGAGAGCGGCGTGGATGAGAGCAGTATTGTGACGCTGGAATTTGAAGAGACGCTGGCAAGTCTTATGACAACCTTCGCCGCAGATACCGACGAGCGGCTGGTCATCTACGGAGAGAGAGGCCGCATCGAGCTTCCTTATCCCCATTATGCATCAGAGGCCTTCCTCTATGGAGAAAAAGGTGAGCTTCTGGAACATTTCCAGGATGAGGTGACGAAGAACGGCTTTACCTATGAGATCGAGGAGATGATCCGCTGCGTGGAGATCGGTCTTTGTGAAAGCCCGGTGGTTCCCCACAGCGCGACGCTTTCCTGCGCGGAGCTTTTCGACGAGATCGACGCTACAGAGCCTGAATAAAAGGAGAGGCCGGCTGCACATTCGGCGGCCGGCCTTCTTTAAGGGGAGGATAAGTATTCTATTTTCTCTTCTGTAGACACTAACAGTATGACCCTTTTGAAAAGGTTTATGCAATAAGCGTTGAAAAAATTTTAAAGTTAGTATATAATAAAATAAGCGTGTCGTAAAGACACCATGTCCTATGAATGAAATAGACATGGCAATGACTAATCTGAAACAAAGGATGGTATAAGTAAAATGGGATTATTACAGGAATGGCGTGAGATTGCCTACAATCAGGAGGCTGATAAAAAACAGCTGCAGAAATTCTGGACCGAGTATTTCCTCATCGAGAAAGGAATCTATGAGAAACTCCTTTCCAATCCGGATGAGGTTGTAAAAGGTACCGTAAAAGAGCTGGCTGACAAATATGGCATCAAGGTTCTGACCATGGCAGGTTTTCTGGATGGTATCAATGACAGCCTGAAAGTGCCGAACCCGATCGAGACCATGGATGAGAACACTGAAGTAACCCTGGCTTTCGATAAAGAGATGCTCTACAAGAACATGGTAGACGCCAAGGCTGACTGGCTGTATGATCTGCCCATGTGGGACGAGATCTTCGAGCCGGATCACAAGAAGAAACTCTTCATTGAGGCAAAGAAGGCAAACACCGTTGTCAAAGGACCGAAGATCGGCAGAAACGATCCCTGCCCCTGCGGAAGCGGAAAGAAATACAAATACTGCTGCGGCAGAAATAAATAAGAAAGTAAGGGAGAAGGCGTCTGTGGAAAAACGGGCGCCTTTTCTTGTAATTCGGAGGAATATGTATGGTTGCAATGATCCTTGGAGGGATCTGTCTGGTCTATTTTGTAATGCTCCTCAGCGTGGGCATGGATTTTTCCGTGATCTGGCTTCTGGTGGGTGGTTTTCTCTCAGCCTCGGGAGCCCTTCATCATTTTGGAAAATGGCATTTGCCGAAGTCGGCAGCCCTGGCGGCGGGAGGCATCCTGGGGGTCTGCCTCCTGATTTTTGCAGGGGTGGAAGGCCTTATCATGACCGGTATGTTTGCAAAAGGGAAGCCGGAACTTGATTATCTGGTGATTCTCGGAGCCCAGGTCCGGGGAACGGTTCCGAGCAGGGCCTTAAGGAAGCGCTTGGATACGGCGCTGGCTTATCTGGAAGAAAATCCCGGGACGATCACTGTGGTTTCCGGCGGCAGAGGCCCCGGGGAGGACATCACAGAAGCGGAGGTTATGAAGGAGTATCTGTTGCTGCATGGCATCGACGAAAAGAGGATTCTTGTGGAGGCGGACTCCACAACCACCAGTGAGAATCTGGATTATACGGGAAAACTCATCGACCGGGAAAAGAAGGTCGGACTGGTGACAAATAACTTTCATATCTATCGGGCGCTTAAGATGGCGAAAAAGCAGGGGTATACGAATGTGAGCGGACTGGCGGCTCCCTCGGACCCGCTTTATCAGATCCACTATCTGGTACGGGAATTTTTTGCCATGATAAAAGCAGTGGCGAGAGGGGATATCTCCCTCAGGTAAGGCGAAAAGCCGGAAAGGAATACTATGGAGACACTTGAGATGATCAGAGAGGAAGCGGCGCGGGCAGCAGCCCAGCTTTTTGAGGTGGCAAAAATGAAGGAAGGAGAGCTCCTGGTGGTAGGCTGTTCGAGCAGCGAGATCGGAGCGGAGAAGATCGGTACCCATTCCAGCGCGGAGATCGGACAGGCTGTCTTTGAGGGAATCAAAGGAGAGCTGGACAGGCAGGGCGTTTTCCTCGCGGCCCAGTGCTGTGAGCATCTGAACCGGGCGCTGATTCTGGAGCGGGCAGCAGCAGAGAAATACGGCTATGAGGAGGTCAACGTCGTGCCTCAGCTCAAGGCCGGCGGTTCCTTTGCCACGGCTGCTTATGCAGGCTTTAAGGACCCCGTGGCCGTCGAGGAGATCCGCGCCCATGCTGGAATTGATATCGGCGACACTCTCATCGGCATGCATCTGAAGAAAGTGGCGGTTCCCGTCCGGATCGAACAGAAGACCATCGGTTCCGCCCATGTGGTCTGCGCCCGGACAAGACGGAAGTTTGTGGGCGGGGAGAGAGCGCATTATAACCACGATCTATTATAAGTTTTCTTAATTAAAAATGAAGTCCCTTGCTTTGGCAGGGGACTTTGTGATATAAGAATACCAGGGTCAAAAGTTCCAAAAGTCGTTCGTGCTTGCACGATAAGACTTTTGAACCTAGTACAGTGAATATTAAGTAACCGCCATATTGACTTGCCTGATTTTTCATCTGCTGCGTTGTC
>OLSO01001887.1_pt1 | contig 14241 bp, 10 predicted proteins | sample 1672441 | NCBI WGS metagenome assembly OLSO01 (sample SAMEA3136686, study PRJEB25190) | human gut metagenome | biome: human gut; feature: human-associated habitat; material: faeces | place: Austria | collected 2013 | reverse complement strand
TGTTCCGCGACTATCCTGGCGAAATCTGGGTGGCGCGTAAGGACAGTCCGATGATCATTGGTATTTCAGACGGTGAGACCTATGTGGCTTCGGATGTTCCGGCAATCCTGAAATATACCCGCAATGTTTATTATATCGGCAACCTTGAGTTTGCGAAGCTGACTCCGGGTGAAGCGCATTTTTACAATCTCGATGGTGACGAGATCGAGAAGCAGACTACGGAAATTCAGTGGGATGCAGAGGCAGCGGAAAAGGGCGGTTTTGAGCATTTCATGATGAAGGAGATCCATGAGCAGCCGAAAGCTGTCCAGGATACTCTTAATTCAGTAATCAAGAATGGTGCTATTGATTTGTCCAGCGTGGAGATTACCGAGGACGAAATTAAGAATTTCGACCAGATTTATATTGTTGCCTGTGGTTCTGCATGGCATGTTGGTATGGCCGCACAGTATGTACTGGAGGATATGGCAGATATTCCGGTGCGTGTAGAACTTGCATCTGAGTTCCGTTATCGCAGGATGCCGCTTATTCGGAATGCGCTCGTGATCGTTGTCAGTCAGTCTGGCGAGACAGCAGATACATTGGCAGCATTACGTATGGCAAAAGACAAGGGCATCGTCACGATGGCAATCGTCAATGTGGTGGGTAGCAGTATTGCCCGTGAAGCAGACAAGGTGTTCTACACGCTTGCCGGTCCGGAAATCTCTGTTGCAACGACAAAGGCATATAGTGCACAGCTTGCAGCTATGTACTGCCTGGCGGTTCAGTTTGCAAAGGTCAGAGGCAAGCTCACGGACGGACAATATGACTACTATATCTCTGAGTTACTGATGCTCCCGGAAAAGATGCGGAAGGTTCTGGAAGACAAAGAGCGCATCCAGTGGTTTGCTGCGAAATATGCTAATGCACATGATGTGTTCTTTGTGGGACGTGGCATTGATTACGCAGTTTGCCTGGAGGGGAGTCTGAAGCTGAAGGAAATCAGCTATATCCACTCGGAAGCATACGCTGCAGGTGAGCTGAAACACGGAACCATCAGCCTGATCGAGCAGGGCACGCTGGTTATCGGTGTGCTGACCCAGGGCGAGCTGTACGAAAAGACGGTCAGCAATATGCAGGAGTGCAAGAGCCGTGGAGGTTACCTGATGGGGCTGACGACCTATGGAAACTACGAGATCGAGGATCAGGTAAACTTTACCGTTTATGTGCCGAAGGCAGATGAACACTTTGTTGGAAGCCTTGCGGTGCTCCCGCTGCAGTTGTTGGGATATTATGTGTCTGTTGCAAAAGGCCTGGATGTGGATAAGCCGAGAAATCTTGCAAAGAGCGTGACGGTGGAATAAAATGTCTGATACAATAGAAATACTATCAAAGATACTCATAAACATCCTGACCGCTTTCTACGAGTCGTTTGGATTCTCAATCCTGCTTTCATTCCTTGCTATGTTTTTCTATTTGTATGCCTGTGTACCTGTCGACGCAGGAAAAGGTTGGAAGGGTGCCATAGTAACATGGTACAAAGAGTTCAAAGCGAGTGTATTTTTCAGAAAGCTGTTTTTATTGGCTTTGGTGACTTCGCTTATTTTGTTTCGAACATTGTTGAATCGGAATCTGTGGATGAATCCATTGTCCAAGGTCATGGGCGGCTGGGGTATCTGGGAGACCGTGAATGGTGAACAGAAGCTGACAACCGAGTGCATCGAGAATGTGATCATGATGGTGCCATTTTCAGCAGTAGTGGTGTGGACGTTCCAGAAGAGAGCAGGCAATGATTGGAAGAATATAGTGTGGCAAAGTGGAAGGGTGGCGTTCATTTTTTCGATAGTGATAGAAGGGCTGCAGCTATTGTTGCGACTAGGTACATTCCAGCTATCAGACATCTTCTATAACACAGTTGGTGGAGTGGTTGGTGGTGTGTGCTACTGGGGAGTTATGAGGGGCAGAAAAAAGTTATAAAGGGAATTTATTTGACCGGATTGGTATTTTCAGGGATCACGAACAATGAGGAAAGAGGGAATGTACGGATGAATTGGGATATGTTACATATGGGCATGCAGGAGGCTGCCAGAGGTTTTGCTGTGGAAGGGGAGCTTGTGGAGTGTAAGCCGTGGGGAAACGGGCATATTAATGATACGTATATTATGACGTTGCGGCAGGGTGGAATAGAGAGACGGTATTCGTTGCAGCACATGAATCGGACCGTCTTTACGGATCCGGTATCTCTCATGGATAATATTCTCCACGTGACGGAGTATCTGAAGGATCAGATCCGGGAGCAGGGAGGCGATCCGCATCGTGAGACGCTGGACTTTGTCCGGGCGAAGACGGGAGAGCCGTATTTTGTCGACAGCTTCGGGGAATATTGGCGGGCATATCATTTTATAGAGGATGCGTATGCGCTGGAGGAGACGAGTGATCCGCAGGATTTTTATGAGAGCGCGGTGGCATTCGGGCATTTTCAGCGGTTGCTTTCAGACTATCCGGCGGATACCCTGCATGAGACGATTCCGGATTTCCACAACACACCGGACCGTTTCCGAAAATTCCGGGCAGCCGTGGAGGCAGATGTCTGCGGACGTGCTGCAGCTGTGCAGGATGAGATCCGGTTTGTAATGGAGCGGGAGACGTTTACCCATACGCTGATGGACCGTCTGGCCGAGGGAAAGCTTCCACTTCGTGTAACACATAATGATACGAAGCTGAACAATATCATGCTGGATGAAAAGACCCGGAAGGGCATCTGCGTCATTGATCTGGATACCGTCATGCCGGGACTTTCCGTTAATGATTTCGGCGATTCGATTCGGTTCGGTGCAAGTACAGGAGCGGAGGATGAGCCGGATCTGACGAAGATTTCCTGTGATCTGGATCTGTTTGAAGCTTACACGAAGGGCTTTATCGAAGGATGCGCGGGAGCCCTGACCGAAGAAGAGTTGAATCAGCTTGTGAATGGTGCAAAGATGATGACGCTGGAATGCGGCATCCGCTTCCTGACGGATTATCTGGAGGGGGATCATTACTTCAAGATCCACAGAGATGGACAGAATCTGGACCGTTGCCGTACCCAGTTCAAGCTGGTAGCAGACATGGAACAGAAAGAGATGGAAATGCAGGAAATCGTAAATAAATATCGATAAGCTGGCGAGAAAAGAGTCGGAGATATCACTCGTGATTTCGGGTGGATCGTTCCGGCTTTTTTTATTTTATGCGGTCCTGTAAAGTAAAACCGTCAAGCATCGGGATGCAAAACGTCCGGGCTTCCGCACTGCCTCCGGGCCCTTGCAAGTGCCTGTCGAATCCGGTCATAATGGCGAAGAATATGAAAGAAAACGTTTTAGGAAAAAACGAAAAAAGTCGAAAGTAAGACACGATATGGTACGCCGGAAACCAGTGTGTTTTTCGCAGAACGAAACAACATAAAGTAAAAATGCATAAAATAGCAGTGATAAAACATATAAAAACGACGAAACGACGGAAAATAATAAAATCATATTGACAAAACCGGTAGATTGCTGTTTAATATGAATCAGAAAACGATTAAGTAAGGACACGTTACACAAGTTAAAGGAGAAACGTATGGTTTCCATGAAGGATGTTGCGGCAGCCTGCGGAGTATCAGTAGCGACTGTCAGTAAAGCATTAAGCAATCACCGGGACATCGGTGAGAGGACCAGAAAGCTGGTGAAAGAGACGGCAGAGCAGATGGGATATCTCCCAAATCAGTCTGCTAGATATTTAAAGACAAATCGAAGCTACAATATTGGCGTATTGTTCGAGGATGCAGCCGGGAGCGGTCTGACACATGATTTCTTTTCCGGAGTACTGCAGAGCCTCAAAAAGACAGCGGAGGCAAGGGGATATGATGTATCATTTCTGAACAGTACGAGCTCGGATATGTCCTATGTGGATCGGGCAAGGTACCGTGGGTTTGACGGAGTGGCAATTGTCTGTTGCCTCGATTATAACAACCCGAAGGTAGCGGAGCTGCTTCGCAGCAGCATCAAGGTAGTCACAATCGACTATCTCGCGAACAACCGCACGGCGATCCTCTCCGGGAACACGGAAGGGATGCACTGCCTGATGGATTATCTCTTTTCTATGGGACATACGAAGATCGCATATATCTGCGGCGACAGCAACAGCGTCACGAGACAAAGGCTGGCCGCCTACTACAGGAGCATGGAGGAGCATGGGATTACCGTTCCGGATGAATACGTCCGGCCGGCATTTTACCGGGATCTGACCAAAGCCTATGAGCTGACGGAGGAGCTGTTAAAGCTAAAGGATCCGCCGACCTGCATCCTCTATCCGGACGATGTAGCCTGCTTCGGAGGAATCAATGCGATCAGGGCAAACGGACTTGCGATACCAGAGGATATATCGGTAGTCGGATATGACGGGGTAAAGGCAGCACAGTATGAAGAGCCAAGGCTGACCACCTATGGTCAGAACATCGAAGAGATGGGAAGAGAGGCGGCACTTCGGCTGATCGAGGAAATCGAGCACCCCATGACGACGGTACCGGGGATCCATACCGTGTCCGGACATCTGATGGAAGGACAGACCGTGAAACGGCTGTCACCATTTGCCTAACAGGATTTGTTATTGCAGGTTTTCTGCATGACAGATAGACAGGAACGAACTTATTTAATTATTAAAAGGAGGATACACAATGAAAAAGAAACAGGTTTTGAGCACAGTACTTGCAACGGCAATGATCGCTTCCTTAGGCGTAACGGCAAGCGCAGCTACCGATGTAGCAGCCAATGAGCTGGCTTATAAGGGAGAACTTGAGATTATGCATTACTCTACGTCTGAGGAATCAGAAGGAAACGGCGGCTCTGATGGATTCCGTACCGTACTCGCTGCATGGGATGAGGCACATCCGGATATCACGCTGAACCAGAACGTACTTGCAAACGCAGAGTACAAGACCCAGATCGCAACACTGGCAGCAGCCGGTGACCTCCCGGATGTATTCCTGCTTCAGGGTATGAATACGAAGGACTGGGCTAAGCAGGGACTGATCATGGATCTGACCGATACGATTAAGGCTTCTCCGTATTATAATGATTACGTACAGAATTATTTCACACCGTTTACAGACGGCGATTCCGTTTATGGATATCCGGTACTGACAGGCGGTACCTGCACCGTTGTGATCTATGACAAGGCAATGTGGAAGGAAGCCGGATACGATGCATTCCCGACGACCTGGGAAGATGTTGAGAAGGCAGCAGAGTACTTCAACGGCCAGGGCATCACGACCGTAGCATTCGGTAACGGCGGAAAGTGGCAGGCGAACTCAGACTTCCTGTCAACCTTAGGAAACCGCTACACAGGACCGGACTGGTTCCTGAGCCTGATCAACAAGGATGGCGCAGCATTTACAGATGAAGCATTTGTAAAAGCTCTGAAGGAGACACAGCATCTCTTTAATGAGACTGACATTTTCAATGAAGACTTCAACGCAGTTACAAACGAAGATGCTCGTGAGTACTATATCTCAGGCGATGCAGCAGCATTCATCGGCGGTAACTGGGATGAGTCTTACATCTGGGCTACTTTGAAGGAAAGCGATGAAGAGAAATGGAATAACATGGGCTTTGCAGTTCTTCCGCAGCCGGCAGATGCAACCGAGGCTCCGAATTCTCAGAACATCGGTCTTGGATATGCAGTAGCAATTAATTCTAAGCTCGCTGATGATCCGGATAAGCTCGCAGCAGCAATCGATCTGGCACAGGAAGTTACCGGACCGGCATTTGCAAGCTATGTAGCAGAGAATTATGCACTTGGCGGACTGACCAAGGTTGGCGATGTTGACCTTTCCCAGTTTGACCAGATCACTCAGGACTTCTACAACTATTCCTATGTTGATACAGAGCCGTGCGAGATCTATGATTCCTACATCACAAACGCTGTTTGGGACGTTCTGAATACCGATCTGCAGAGCATGATGAACGGTGAAATCGCACCGGAGGATGTAGCGGCAAATGCACAGAAGGCATACGAGGAGAACTATTAATTCCGGTATAAAGACGGGAAAGACTCCGGTCTTCGGCAAAGAAGAGGATAAATAAAGCAGCTGCTCTAAGAGGAGCGTCATAAAGACATGAGGCCGTTCTGCCTGCGGCAGCGGGCAGAGCGGCCTTGTATCATATCTGGAAGAACCAGGAGTCGGGACTTCCATCTGGCTGCCGACAGCAGGAAGGAGAGAGAATATGTTAAATGCAATCAAACCAAAGACAAGAACGGTTGTTTTGTATCTGATGGTTCCTGTAGCAATGTTCATATTTACGGTATTTGTGCCGCTGATTACGGCATTTGTTTACAGCTTTTTCGAGTGGAAGGGCGGACCTCAGAAGACCTTCATCGGAATCGAGAATTACACAAAGCTTTTTGCGGACGGTACCTTCTGGGAAGCGTTCGGACATAATATTTATCTGGTTATCGCATGTATTATCGGACAGATCGGAATTGCCTTTGTCCTTGTTATGATGGTAAATTCCAAACTGGTATACTGCAAGACAATTCACCGTACCTTCGGATTTTTTCCGAGCACGATCTCTGCAGTATGTATCGGATTGATCTGGAACATGATTTATCACAACAAATATGGAATACTCAACTGGTTCCTGACCGCAATCGGACGAAAAGATCTGTGTCAGGTATGGTTAAACAATACAAAGATCGTTATGCTGCTTGTTACGATCCCGCTAATCTGGCAGTATATCGGATATTATATGGTTATTATCCTTTCTGCGATCGCATCGATCTCCACAGATATCTTTGAGAGTGCTGAGATTGATGGTGCAAACGGATTTCAGAAGGCAGTATACATTACACTTCCGCTGATCAAGAATACAATGTTGGTATGTATCACGCTCTGTATCGCGGGTAACATGAAGGCCTTTGATAATATCTTCGTTATGACAAAGGGCGGACCCGGTACGGCATCCATGGTTATGGCGATGTATGGATACCAGATTTCCTTCAACCAAAGCAACATGGGTTACGGCAGCTGTATTTCCGTTGGAATCTTCGTTCTGTCGCTGCTCGTAATCGGCGGTTCACAGGCGCTGATTAAGTATGCCACAAGAGAAAAGGAGGCGAAGTAAAATGGCTAAGACGAAGAGTGCCGGTGCACACAAAGCAAAAAAGGGTCTGCTTGGCTTTTTTATGAATCTGATCCTCTGGATTTTCTCGCTTTCCTGTATTTTCCCGATCGTGTGGATGCTTTATTCCTCACTGAAGGAAAAGCGGGCATTTAACGCAGACATTGTCGGACTGCCGAAGAGCCCGACGCTTATAAACTACACGAGAATCCTGACCAATCCGGATTATCACCTTCCGGAATCTATGTTCAACAGCTTCCGGACGACAGCGTTATCGATCCTGCTGATCGTTGCATTCAGCTTTATCGTAGGCTACATCCTCGCGCGGGTGCGCTTTAAGCTGAACCGTATCCTGTATGTTATGTTCCTGATGGGCATGCTGATCCCGATTCACTCTCTGCTCGTTCCGATCTATGTTGTATTTAAAAAGTGCAATATTTCCAACCAGTGGTTTACTCTGCTTCTGCCGTATGTTTCCTTCGGACTTCCGATGGGAATTTTCCTGGTAGAAGGATTTGTCAAGACTGTTCCGGTTGACCTGGAGGAGGCGGCCGCCATCGACGGCAGCAACTTCACGCACACGCTCTGGACGATCATTTTCCCGATCTGCCGTCCGATCCTCGTGACGGTGGCAATCATTCAGGTATTCAGCTGCTGGAATGAATTCTCCTTCGCACTTGTTCTGATCAAGGACGTCGGGCTGCAGACCGTGCCGCTTGCGCTGACACAGTTCAAGGGACAGTTTGCATCAGACTATCCAAAGCAGATGGCGGCAATGCTGCTGACCATGGCGCCGATCGTGGTTCTGTACTTTGCATTCAGCAGACAGATCATCAAGGGTATGGTCGCAGGAGCGGTCAAAGGCTGATATTACAATGAAAAGAGCGGGTTCTGTACCGCGGTTCGCGTTGTCGTCTGAGCTGCGGATGCAGGATCCGTTTTTTGCGGTATAAGATGATGATGTTTGCAGAATTGCGGGAGCTGCTTCGCAGCGGAGCAATTCGTAGGCATCAGTTGTGGGCAAAACACCGAAAAGCAGCCATTTTTCGCAGAAAAATGAGCGGAAATATGCAAAAAAAGCATAGACACGAAGAACGGAACATGGTACAAAAGAGATAGATAAATACTGCATTATTTCAGCGGAAGCAGCTTGTATGAAGGAAAAAAATTACAGGCAAAACAGGCTGAAGGATTGCGGAATATGAATAGAAAAAGGAGGGCTTTACGAATGAAATTTACAGAAGGATACTGGCTGCGCAGTGAGCGTGCGAATGGTCTGTTTGCGACACAGGCTTATGCGGTGGATAAGATTCCGGGTGGTATGCGGATCGTAGCGCCGACAGGTGCGATCAATCACAGAGGTGATACCTTAAATATGCCGACGATTACGATCGAATTCAAGGCATGCGCTGCCGGGACGATTTCCGTGCGGGCATGGCATTATGAGGGATACGACAATCATCTTCCACAGTATGAAAAGCATGAAGAGCTGATCGAGCCGGAGGTACAGATCACGGACGACGAGGCATTTCTGGATGCAGGCGCGGTGCAGGTACGCGTGGACCGCAAAAATTTCCGATATTCCTTTGAGGCAGACGGAAAGGTGCTGACGAGCTGCGGATTCCGGAATCTGGGCTATATGCGCTGGGACCGCCAGCCGTCCACAATGCTTCCGGAGGATAATTATCTGACCGAGCGTCATGAGCCGTATATGGTGACGGAGCTGTCACTTGGTGTCGGCGAATGCGTCTATGGACTGGGAGAACGCTTTACCGCGTTTGTGAAAAACGGACAGAGTGTCGATACGTGGAATGAGGACGGCGGTACTGCGTCCCAGATCGCCTATAAAAGTATTCCGTTTTATATGACAAACAGAGGATATGGTGTATTTGTAGACAGTTCTGATAATGTATCCTTTGAGGTGGCGAGCGAAAAGGTTGAGTATGTCGGATTTTCTGTGCCGGGTGAGCAGCTGTCCTACTATTTCTTCTATGGACCGACACCGAAGCAGATCTTAAAGAACTATACAGCGCTGACCGGGCTTCCGGCACTTCCGCCGGCATGGTCGTTTGGTCTGTGGCTGTCCACCTCCTTTACGACAAATTATGATGAGGAGACGACGAGCTCCTTTATCAATGGAATGATCGACCGCGGCATTCCGCTCAGTGTCTTTCATTTTGACTGCTTCTGGATGAAGGGCTTCCACTGGTGCGACTTTGAGTGGGACAAGGACTGTTTCCCGGATATCAAAGGCACACTGCAACGTTATCATGAGAAAGGCCTGAAAATCTGTGCGTGGATCAATCCGTATATTGCGCAGGGAACGTCGTTCTTTAAAGAGGGTGCCAAACACGGATATCTGTTGCAGCGCGCGGATGGAAAGGGCGTATGGCAGACTGATAACTGGCAGGCCGGAATGGGACTGGTTGATTTTACGAATCCGAATGCAGTAAAGTGGTATACAGATAAGCTGCGTACCGTTCTGGACAGCGGTGTGGACTGCTTCAAGACGGATTTTGGCGAGCGTATTCCGGTGAATGTTGTTTATTATGATGGTAGTGATCCACATGCGATGCACAATTATTATACTTATCTTTACAATAAGGCAGTGTTCAATCTTCTGAAAGAAGTAAAGGGAGAGAAGGAAGCGGTATTGTTCGCGCGGAGTGCGACGGCAGGCGGACAGCAGTTCCCGGTACACTGGGGTGGTGACTGTTTTGCAAATTATCCGTCGATGGCAGAGACCTTACGTGGCGGACTCTCCTTTGCGATGAGTGGATTCTCCTTCTGGAGCCATGATATTTCCGGATTTGAGAGTACGGCCACACCGGATCTGTACAAGCGCTGGGCTGCATTCGGACTTTTGTCTACACACAGCCGCCTGCATGGCTCGGCAAGCTACCGGGTACCGTGGCTGTTTGATGAGGAGGCATGCGATGTCGTGGCCTTCTTTACAAAGCTGAAGTGCCGCCTGATGCCGTATCTGTATGCGAAGGCGATCGAGGCTCATATAGAGGGTACACCGGTGATGCGGCCGATGGTATTTGAGTTTACCGGTGATCCGGCTGTGAATTATCTGGATACTCAGTATATGCTCGGTGAGGCTCTGCTCGTATCCCCGATCTTCCGGGAGGATGGCGTGAGCGAATATTATCTGCCGCAGGGAAAATGGACCCATCTGCTGAGCGGAGAAGTGCGTGAGGGTGGTCGCTGGCAAAAGGATACATACGATTATTTCTCTATGCCGCTTTATGTAAAAGAAAACACACTGCTTCCGGTTGGATGCGAGGATATGCGACCGGACTATGATTATGAAAAGGGGCTGTCGCTGTATCTGTACCAGCCGGTGGATGGTGTTGTGGCGACCTGTCAGATTCCGTCTACAGATGGCAGAATTGTCAATACGATCACAGCAGAAAAGACAGCCGGAGCTGTTACGATCCATTTGGAAAAGGAGCTGGGTGAGGTTACGATCACAGTACATATTGGTGATGAGAAGGTGAAACAGGTGATCCCGGCGGGCGTGAAGGAGTTTTCGGTCGTATTATAGATCATTATTATAGAAAGGACAGAATGCAGACATGGAAAGACAGAGCTTAAATGGCAGATGGCAGATGCGCAGGGTCGGCGATCCGGTATTTTCAGAGGCCATTGTGCCGGGCAGTGTTTATACGGATCTGCTGCGCAACGGACAGATGGAGGATCCGTTTTTTAAGGATAATGAGCTGAAGGCGTTAAGGCTTATGGACGAGGATTATGAGTACGTTACCAGCTTTGACTGTGCAAAATCCGTTTACTGTTCGGATCGCAAGATGCTTCGCTTTGACGGAATCGACACGATCGCGGACGTCTATCTGAACGGAGAGATGATCGGAAGTCCGGACAATATGCATCGCACCTGGGAGTACGATGTGACCGAGGAAGTAAAAGAGAAAGGCAATGAGCTTCGCATCGTATTTCATTCACCGAACAAATATATCGCAGAGGCGTTTCAGGTGAGCAAAACGCATGGCAGCGAAGATGCGATGGATGGTTTTGTAAATATCCGTAAAGCGCACTGCATGTTCGGATGGGACTGGGGTGCACATCTGCCGGATGCGGGACTGTTCCGTCCAGTGACACTGCTTGGCGTGGATGAGGCAAGAATCGACAGCGTTTATGTGACGCAGGAGCATGCAAATGGCAAGGTAACACTGCACTTTGCAGTTGATGTGGACTGCTGCCCGGAGATGGAAGATCCGTCCGGAATGTGGAATGCAGAGACAGAGGAAGTATCTGAGAATGAAGCAGATCCGCAGGAGAGCGGACTGTACTATACGGTAAAGGTGACAGCGCCGGATGGCACACAGGTGCATGCCACCGGCAGTCCGGAACAGCTTGTGATCGAGAATCCGCAGCTGTGGTGGCCGAACGGCTATGGCAGGCAGGATCTGTATACGGTAGAAGTGACCCTTTGTTTTGAAGGAAAAGAGCTGGATTGCTGGAAGCGCCGCATCGGACTTCGTACAATGACAGTGGATCGCTCGAAAAATGAGTGGGGCGAGAATTTTGCGATCTGTGTCAATGGCGTGGATATCTTTGCGATGGGTGCCGACTATATTCCGGAGGACCATCTGCTCGGACGGGTGACGCCGGAGACGACGCGGGCGCTGCTCGAAAAGTCGAAATGGGCGAATTTTAATGCAATTCGTGTCTGGGGTGGTGGCTATTATCCGGAGGACTGGTTCTATGACCTCTGCGATGAGCTTGGATTTGTCGTATGGCAGGATTTCATGTTTGCATGTGCGGTTTATGATCTGACGCCGGAGTTTGAGGCGAATATCCGTGCGGAGTTTATTGACAATATCAAGCGTCTGCGCCATCATGCAAGCCTTGGCCTGTGGTGCGGCAACAATGAGATGGAAGAGTTTGTCTATGCAAAGAACAGCTGGCTGACGAAACCGCAGGAGGTGCGGGATTACTATCTGATGTATGAGCGCATCATTCCGGAGATCGTGAAAGAATATGATCCGCAGACATTCTACTGGCCATCCAGCCCGTCATCGGGCGGGTGCCTGGACGAGCCACAGGATCCGGAACGCGGCGATGTACACTATTGGGATGTATGGCATGGCAATAAGCCGTTTACGGAGTACCGGAAATTCTATTTCCGTTTCCTGTCCGAGTTCGGCTTCCAGTCGTTCCCATCGATCAAGACGATCGAGACCTTTACAGATGATCCGGATGACATGAATATTTTCTCCTATGTCATGGAACGTCATCAGAGAAATGGAAGTGCAAATGGAAAAATCATGAACTATATGCAGCAGACCTACCGGTATCCATCGGATTTCCGCACGGTACTGTATGCATCGCAGCTTCTGCAGGCGGACGGTATCCGCTATGGTGTCGAGCATTTTCGCCGCAACCGGGGACGCTGTATGGGTGCGGTATACTGGCAGCTCAATGATTGCTGGCCGGTAGCATCGTGGTCATCCATTGACTACTGCGGGCGATTGAAAGCGTTGCATTACTATGCAAAGCGGTTCTTTGCGCCGCTGATGCTCTCCTGTGAGGAACGGGGTATGATGTCGAATGCACAGCCGCTGAACTGGCAGCATTCTGGCGAGTTTGAAAAATCGATCCGCTTAAATGTGGCAAACGAGACGAGAGAGGATGCGAAGGTGATTGTTCACTGGGCATTGCGTAAGGCAAGCGCCGAGGTGCTCCAATCCGGTGAGGAGACAGTTGCCGTACCGGCGTTGACGAGTGTATGGCTGGAGAAGATCGAGTTCCCAAAAGCAGATCCATATTCAGAGTATATCAGCTATGAGCTGGAAAAGGATGGCGAGATCATTTCGGCAGGAAGTGTCAACTTCTCTTATCCGAAATATTTCCGCTATGAAGATCCGCAGCTGACCTGCCGCGTCATCGGTGACGAGATTGAGGTGACGGCATCTGCTTATGCGAAGAGTGTGGAGATTTTGAATGAGAATGAAGATCTCATCCTTTCTGACAACTACTTTGACATGAACGCCGGGACGAAGCGCGTGAAGATCGAGCACGGTGATGCGGGCAAGTTGCGGCTGAGAAGTGTGTACGATATCCGGTAGGAGAAGCAACTCCCGCAATTCTGCAAACATTTGAATACGTAAATCGCTACTGTAAAAATGGTGCCAGGTTATAAAGCGGTTGTCATTGACGGCAAGAAATATCTGAGTGGAAAATGAAGGAAACCGGAAGGACGAGGCGGCAGGAGGAGTAAGATGCAGGAAAAAACAATACAGTTAAGATCTGGCCAGGCGCTTCTGCTGCGGCAGGTACATCCGGAAGATGCCAGGGCTATGCTGAATTATCTGGAACGCACCTCGGCGGAGACGCATTTTATGGTGCGCCTGCCGGAAGAAGTGACGTTTTCGCTGGAGGAGGAGCAGGCGCTTCTGGCAGACTGTCTGTCATCAGATCGCAGAATCATGCTTGCAGCCTTTGCCGGAGACTGCATCGTTGGAAATGTGGCGATCGCCCCGGTAGGAGAACGATACAAGGTACGGCACAGGGCGAATCTTGGGATTGCGATCGTGCAGGAGTACTGCAACTGCGGACTTGGGACCATCCTGATGCAGGAAGGAATCGCATTTGCCAGGGAAGCTGGCTATGAGCAGGCAGAGCTTGGGGTATTTGCCGATAATGCGCCTGCAATCCACCTGTATCACAAGTGCGGTTTTCGGGACACCGGAAGAATTCCGCGGGCTTTCCATTTGCCGGATGGCAGCTGCATAGATGAAATCCAGATGGTGAAGTTTCTGACGCCACCGGATATCACATACGGTGTGAATGAATAAGGATTGTTGTATTGTTTGGTAAAATGGTGATAAAGGGGACAGCTATCGCTTTAGGGTAACGATAGCTGTTCCTTTTTATACAGCTTATTACTTGATATAAACTGATGCCTACGAATTGCTCCGCTGCGAAGCAGCTTCCACAATTTTACAAACATTCGAAATCCGCTGAGTTACTACGTAGATCGCTACGTTCTCATGTTTGGCGGATCACAAGGTCAAAAGCCTTATCAAGCAAGCATGAAACACATGACCTTTTGACCCCTATGATACACGGATTGCTTCGCATTTCATGCTCTCGCAATCCT
>OLSO01001879.1_pt1 | contig 14324 bp, 8 predicted proteins | sample 1672441 | NCBI WGS metagenome assembly OLSO01 (sample SAMEA3136686, study PRJEB25190) | human gut metagenome | biome: human gut; feature: human-associated habitat; material: faeces | place: Austria | collected 2013 | reverse complement strand
GGCGGGTAGGCCTGGAGTAAGCTGTTTACCCTGACGGTAAAGGGCAACTGCGTGTTTCAGCATCAGGTGAATTTCCTCGGGAAAACCCAGCTCCAGGGCGGCACGTTCCAACGTGGAATCAATGCAGCACTTGGTGAGGAGGCCCTGGCTCTGCTGGCGGAGGGATATGCCTTTGCAGACGCCGATAACGACGAAATTCTGAACGTTTCCAATGTAGATATTGCGAATAGAGCGGTCAAGGTGGTCGCGCATACCGACCAATATCATAACGGCAAATGTGTCTGCGGCAGAGTCTGCGACCATGCGGGCAAGGTGGACAGCGCCGGTTACTGCACCCGCTGCCATGCGCTGGTGGAGGCATTTGAAACCGGCGGCAAGCGATACACCAGTCTGGAAAACGCGCTGGCTGCCGCGAAGGACGGTGACACGATCACGCTGCGGGGGCCTTTGGACATCGAGAACGCAGACCCCATCGAGGTCAGCAAAAATATTATACTGAACCTGAATGGACACACCCTGAGCAAATCCCGTGAGAAGGCGCTTCTGTGCATCCTCGGCTCCAATGTAGTCATAGCGAACGGCACAGTGCGAAGCACCTGCGTCTCCAAGTCCGCTAACGCGGTGGAAGTTGGAAAGTTTCGCCACACAGGCGCAAAGCTGACGCTGGACAATGTCATTCTGGAGGGCAGCATAGGCGGCGGAACTGGCGTCCGTGGACGTGGGCTTTTCATTTGTACCGGGAACGAAGCTGTGATAATGAGCGGCAAGGTCATCGGCGGTATCTACACGGAGGGAGCGCTGACCATGTCCGGCGGCAGCGCGGAACAGCTGAAATTGGGACTTCTTGACAATATTCCAGTGACCCTGTCCGGCGGCTCCTTTGACAGCATCAAAATCGGGAATGACGCAGATTACCAGTCCCTGCTGGCAGGGGGCTATGCCTATCAGAAGAAAGACGGCGCATTGGTCAAGCTGTCGGAGATGAATGAGAATACTGCCGTAACCGTTGTGAAGTGCAGCCACCCGGATGACCATTCCGGCGGGAATGTTTGCCCCTACTGCGGCTATGCCGCTGAGGTGACCAAGCCGGACGGCAGCATTTCCTACCATCGGACGGCAGACGCGGCCATCGCCGCAGCCGACGGCGGTACGGTGAAGCTGCTGGCAAATGCAGGAGAAATCACCATCGGCAGTCCGCTCAAGCTGGATCTGAACGGTAAGACGGCGGCAAAACTGACCCTGACCGTTACCGGAGATGTCACGCTGGCATCCCTGCTGCCGAAGGGCTACGCTTTTAAGAGCGGCAGCACCTGGATCAGCGACCTTAGCAGTACGGAACTGACCAATGTTTCTATGGCCAAGATCCCCATCAAGAGCATGGACTATCCGACCGAGATGAGCATGACTTATGGCGGTGCGGGGACGCTTCTTGTCAAGGTAGAGAAGGAAACCGGCACCGGCGCTGTAAGCTTTCAGTGGTACAAGGTGGAGGACGGTAAGACCACAGCAGTTGGCAGCGCGACAACAAAGAATCAATTTGATCTTTCTGCGCAAAAGCTGTCCGCAGGCCGGCACACCTTCCGATTTTCCGCCACTTGCAACGGTTACGAGAAGATGAGCAAGGATATTGTTGTAACGGTACAAACGGCCAACATCAGCGCAAGCCTCATCACGCCTCCCACAGCGCAGGAAAACCTGACCTATACCGGCCAGGAGCAGGCGCTCATTACTGCGGGCAGCGTGACGGACTATGGCACTATGCAATACAGCCTGACCGAGAACGGTACATACAGCCAGGACATCCCCACCGGCACCGATGCCGGAGCATATACCGTGTGGTATCGGGTGATTGGCGATGAAAACCACAACGATACCGCACCCGCCAGCGTGGCGGTCCGCATTGGGAAGAAGCCGCTGACGATCACCGGGGTAACGGCTGCGTCAAAGCCCTATGATGGCATGACAAACGCAGGCATTACCAGCGTAACCTTCGACGGCGTGAACTTGAACCGAGGCACAGACTACACCGTGACCGCCAGCTTTGACGATGCCAGTGCGGGCAACGGCAAGAACATCACTGCCACGGTGACCTTGATGGAGCAGACCGCGAAGAATTACGCCCTGGAGCAGAGCAGCTTCCCTACTACCGGCAGCATCATCAAGGCCGCTGCGCCTGACTTCACCAAGGAAACTGCGCTTACCATTGTAAATGACTGCGAAAAGACCTACACTGTGACGCTCCCCGCCCTGCCCACGCTGGAAACGCCCAAAGAGTACGGTGCACTCACCTATGAGATCGGCGAAATCAAACTAAATGACGGCTACTACACCAGCGGCGCGAAGGTGGAAAACGGCAAGCTGACCCTGCCCATTCAGAAAAATGATGTGGCAACCACCGGCTCTGTGGGTACTGCGACCGTAGTAATCAAGAGCACAAACTATGAGGACATCACGCTGACCGTCAACATCAGCGCAAAGAATAAGCGCATCCCCACCGTGACTGCACCTACGGTCAACACACTGACCTACAACGGTGCAGAACAGGCTCTGGTTGCGGCGGGCAAGACCACTGGCGGCACGATGCTCTACCGGCTTGACGATTCTGAGTGGAGTGAGCAGCTCCCCACAGCGAAAAATGCCGGAGAATACACCGTTTGGTACAAGGTTCAGGGAAATGCAGAGTACGCAAATGTGGCAGAACAGAACGTGACTGTGACCGTAGCGAAAAAGTCAGTTACCGTTACGGCACTTGATAAGAGCGCCTACACTGGCAGCACCGCGCCCGATCTGAGCAGCCCTAAAGCAGATAAGGATTACAAGGTGGAAGGTCTGGTTGGTGCAGACACCCTGAGCGGCACTGTAACATTGACTTACGAGCAGACACCGGATATGAGCAAAGCCGGAGAAATCGCAATCAACATCACTGGTACGCTGTCAAATGACAACTATGAGATCACCTATGTTTCTGGAACGTTGACCGTTTCCAGGCAATCTTCCAGCGACGGCGGTTCCTCCTCTGGTGGTTCGGGCGGCGGTGGAGGCTCATCCTCCGGCGGTTCCGGCAACAATGATAACACCAACCAGCCGAAGGACAAGCCTCAAGCCCCTGTCACCGGTGAAACCAAACCCATACAGCCGGATAAAAACGGCAATGCGGCAGTGGATAATAGCTCTGTCCAGTCCGCCATCGACAAGACCAAACAGGATGCGAAAAAGAACGGCACCACAGAGAACGGGATGGCCGTTACCGTTCCCATCACCTCGGCGGCAGGCCAGACCTCTTTTAACGTGACCATCAAGGCGCAGACATTGGATCTGCTGGTTAAAGAAAACGTCCGGCAGTTTACCGTAGCAATAGATCATCTGGTTTCGGTTAATATCGGGCTGGATACTCTGAAGCAGCTGGATGCCGTCTCCGCTGGAGGGGACATCATTCTCCGGGCAAATAAGGTGGATGTGCTGCGTTCTACCGAGGCCAAAGCCGCCATAGAAACAAGACCGGCCTATGACCTGTCGCTGGTGTACCTCTCCGGCGGCAAAGAGACGCCGATTACCAGCCTGAATGGACATACCATCTCGGTGCGTTTGTCCTACACACCGGCAAAGGGTGAGCAGACCGGTAATCTCTATGCAGTCTATGTAGACGACGCGGGTAAGGTGGAATGGATCACCAAATCCAGCTACGATGCCAGCCTGAAAGCGGTGGTTTTTGAAACCGGTCATTTCAGCGTTTACGGCGTGGGCTACAAGAACCCTGCCCCTGCCTTTACCGACATTCATAACCATTGGGCTGCGGACAATATCCTCTTTGCAGCCAGCCGGGGACTGCTCTCCGGCACCAGCGACACCACCTTCAGCCCCAACACCGGCATGACCAGAGGAATGTTTGTGACAGCTCTGGGGCGGTTGGCGGGCATCAACCCGGACAGTTACAAGACCGGGAAATTTACTGATGTGAAAGCTGACGCCTACTATGCCCCCTATGTGAACTGGGCGGCGCAGAACGGCATTGTGGAGGGCGTTACTGCCACCACCTTTGCGCCGGATACCAACATCAACCGGGAACAGATGGCGGTCATCATGGCAAATTACGCCAAAAAGCTGGGCTACGACCTTCCGAAAACCCTCCAGGCTGTGACTTTTGCGGACAACGCACAGATCAGCAGCTGGGCGAAGAATGCAGTCAGGGCCATGCAGCAGGCGGGCATCCTGGCCGGGAAGAATGGAAATAAGTTTGACCCCAAGGGAACCGCTACCCGCGCCGAGGTTGCCACCGTACTGCGGCGGTTTGTGGAGATCGTCATTGACCCGCAGACCGCAAACGGCTGGCAGCAGAATGACAGCGGCCAGTGGAGCTATTACAGAAATGGGAAGCCAGTGAAGGGCCGGCTCTCCGACGACCAGAAGTGGTACTGGCTGGACAAGGCTACCGGAATGATGTTTGCCGGCGGCTGGAAGCAGATTGACGGAAAGTGGTACTACTTCTACACAGACGGGACGATGGCGGTGAATACCACCATTGACGGATATACCATCGGCTCGGATGGTGCAAGAATGTAACCTACAATAAAAAACGATTTGCCCGTATATCAGCGGACAAAGATAAACGCGGTCGGGTATCAAGAAACCCCACCGCGTTTATTTTTTCTCTTGAAGTGATGAAAAAATAGGAAGCTGGCGTCAATTAAACTGCCAGCTTCCCAATGTGAAAAGGTGTATCCCTAAAGCTTATGTACTAAGCTTTAGTTATATGTTCTGCAATTTTTGTGCCCTTCACCGAATCTGTTCAATGGAAGATCCGCATCATTCCGAACACACGTCCGATCACCTGGCAGTCGTCTACGATGATCGGGTCCATCGTATCGTTTTCCGGCTGCAGACGGATGTGATCCTTTTCTTTATAGAAACGTTTTACTGTAGCAGAGTCATCGATCAGCGCAACCACGATCTGTCCGTTATAAGCTTCCTGACAACACTGTACAAAAATCTGGTCACCATCCAGAATTCCGGCATTTACCATAGAATCGCCGCGGACATTCAGCACAAAGCACGGCTCACCGGTCGGCACGGATTCTGCCGGAATCGGAAGATAGCTTTCGATATTTTCTTCGGCAAGGATCGGCTGTCCGGCTGCAACATTGCCGACAACCGGAAGGCTCGTCATCTCTGTGCGAACAGCCTGAAAGCTGTCGTCTGTGATCTCAATCGCGCGCGGCTTAGTCGGGTCCCTGCGGATATATCCGTTCTTCTCCAGCGTCTCCAAATGAGAATGAACGGAAGACGTGGATTTTAAATGAACTGCCTCGCAGATCTCACGAACTGCCGGCGGATATCCCTTTTTTAAAATTTCTTCTTTTATATAATCAAGAATTTCCTGCTGTTTTGCAGTGATCTTTCTCTGTGCCATAGAAAAATTCCTTTCTGCATTTTAATGTAAATTCAGTATAACATACCCCTGATAAAAAAGCAAACATACATTCCGAAGAAGTGTTCGATTTTTACCGTTTCCTGTTGACATTCGAAAGTACGTTCGATATAATCCATGTGTAGAAACATATGTTCGAAACCGTATGTTCGATTGTATTCAGGAGGGGATTTCTATGAACACAACATACAGCACCTATTTTCAGACCGCCAGAGCAGTAGCAGCATATCAGGAGCGTTCCTATCGCAACCACCTGCGCAGGACCAGACAACTGACCAAACGGATCTTTTTCAGTCTTGCAGCGACCCTTATCGCGGTCTTTATCGGTATTTTGACAACCGGATTTTTATCCAGAGCGCAGGCATCCTCCGAACCTGTCCATTATAAGTATTTCCGCAGCATTATGGTATATTCGGGAGATACGCTTTCCGCTATTTCCAGCCGCTATATGGATAATCATTATACATCTGTCCAGGATTATATCGACGAGGTCTGCGAAATGAATCACTTACAGGATGCAGACGATATCCACGCCGGAGATTATCTGATCATTCCATACTACAGCACGGATTTTCACTGAACGGTTCCGTCACATTTTTCGGAAATCATTCCGCTGATACCTGCTATTAGGGCACATATTTTCAAAACTTTAGATTTTCTTTCGTTTTTATGCCGCTTTTTTCTAAGCTCTTTTGCGTATCGTAAAGTTTGTCCGAAGGTTTGCTTTCCCGGGACACGGATGCTATACTGATAGGACATATGTCAGGCAGGCGATCTGAACACTATTTTTACTATCAGGCGCCATACAAAAGAGGGGAGTTTAAAGCTGCAATGGATAAGAATCATATTCTGATCGTAGAAGATGACGCCGATATCCGTTCCGGAATCGAGATTTATTTAAAAAACCAGGGATATGACGTATCTCAGGCAGGCGATGGAATCGAGGGCCTGGCGGTCATTGAAAAAGAAGAAATTGATCTTGCAATCGTAGATATCATGATGCCGCGCATGGACGGCATTACGATGATGATGAAGGTGCGGGAAAAGGGCTATGATTTCCCGGTAATTATGCTTTCCGCCAAATCAGAGGAAGTCGACAAGATCATGGGCTTAAATATGGGCGCTGACGACTACATCACGAAGCCGTTTACGCCTCTGGAGCTTTTGGCGCGTGTCAATTCCCACCTGCGACGCTATAACCGTTACCGGGAAGCGATCGCATCGGCTGAACCGGTCAAGGATACTTATCATGTGCTGGGCGGAATCGAATTAAACGAAGAGACTGTAGAAGTCTTTGTCGATGGCGCGCCGGTGCGCCTGACGCCCATTGAGTTTAAAATCCTGTTGCTTTTGATGCGTAATCCCGGACGTGTGTTTTCCGCAGACGAAATTTACGAACGCATCTGGAATGAAAAAGCGGTCAATACTGACACGATTATGGTTCATGTCCGTAAAATCCGAGAAAAAATAGAAATCGATCCGAAGAATCCGAAATATTTAAAGGTGGTGTGGGGTGTTGGTTACAAAATGGAAAAACAGTAGTCCAAAGGCAAAAAGCGTTACAGTGATGCTTGTCATCCTCCTGTCTTTGACACTCTGTCTGATAGCGTTTCTGCCGTTCTTTCAAACGCGTGCGGCCAGCGAATTTTCCACTCCGCTGACGGAAATGTCCTTTATCGAACAGCTTTATCAGAGCAACTATATTCAATATAAATACCTGAAAGAAAAGACCGATCAGAAAAACTGGTCTTATTCCGATCTGTATCTGACGATCAACTATCTGGGGAACCGTGAATCAGGTGATCCTGCATTTTCTGCCTCTTCAGCAACTTATCAGATCGCTGACAGAATCTCTTCCGACGATTCATCTGACACCCCTGTTTCTGACGGTGATCTGGAAGAAGCCCTGTATAATGTATTTCTGTCACAGATTGATGAAATGAAGGCGGGTGCAGAGAAACTGACGCAATATGTCGATTACTGTGCACAGGATACTGCTTCCGGTACGCAAATCGGAAACAGCAGTGTTTCTGAACTGACTGCGCTTTTAAACGGACAAACCTCGACAGAGCATCCGTCCTATATTTATTATGCAGTTATCGAATATGATGCCGCCGGACATGTCAGCAGCTGCCGCGCTTATTTTGGCGACGAGTCCGACAGTTTTTTAAAAAAGCTGGAAACTGCCGGAAGAGAACAGTATTTTCAGCAGTTTTCTGATGACTCCGACAGCCTTTTGTTAGATTTCGATTCAGACTCTGGCCAGACTTACCGTTACAGTGTTTCGCTTTCCGGTCCTTCGAATATGCGGATCATTTATGCCATCACCCAACAGCAGTATCAGAAGATTCTTTCTTCCCGGGATCTGTTCATGAGCGATACCAATTACGATAGCCTCCAGTATCAGAGCTATTGTGCCGCCGGGGTTCCCCACGTGCTGATCGGTTTTTTTGCTGCAGCATTCCTGTTCGGTGGTTTTATGGTTCTCTTGTTTGAAAAAAGAGGTTACTGTATCCGCAGCTTTTCCATCTGCCAGCTTCCGATCGAGATAGCAGCAGTGCTTCTCTGTCTGTTTTTTCAGGGACCCTATTTCCTGACTCATCTGATCTGCGGCGTTCAGCAAGGACAGCTCTTTCCGAACCTGACAAAGCATGTTCTTTCGCCGCTGCATTTGTCCGGGACGCTGTATCTGTTTTTGGCGATTGTTTTTTTCCTTTGCTTTTTCGTCGCCTTTCTTCTCGGCACGATTGCAGCAGGCTGCCTGCGCAGCAAACAGGAGTTTCGCGAGCACAGCCTGATAATCCGCTACTGGCGCAGGATTATGAATGCCTGGAACCGGTTCTATCAGGAGCTTGTCAGCTTCGATATCGGCACAGACGCCAAGAAAATGATTTCCAAATTAGTCATCGTCAATTTTATCATCCTGTTTGTCATTACGTTTTTCTGGGTATGGGGCTTTGTTCCACTGTTGATTTACTCCCTGATTATCTATTTCCTGCTCAAAAAATACGTCTATGACATACAAACCAAATATCAGAACCTCCTGCGCGCGACCAGCTCGATCGCAAGAGGGGATTTCGATACCGCTTTTTCAGAAGACTTCGGCGTTTTCGAAAGCTATAAAAAAGAACTTTTACAGATTCAGACTGATTTCAAGAAAGCGGTAGAAGAAGAGGTCAAGAGCCAACGGATGAAGTCCGAGCTGATCACCAACGTATCTCATGATCTAAAGACGCCGCTGACTGCAATCATTACCTATATCAACCTGTTAAAGGAGCCGGGGCTTACCCAAAAACAGCAGCAGGAATATCTCGATACGCTGGACAAAAAGGCTCTCCGCTTAAAGGTACTGATCGAAGATCTGTTCGAAATCAGCAAGGCAACTACCAATAACGTTACCCTGCATTACGACAATGTCGATATCTGCAACCTGCTTCGGCAGTGCTATCTGGAATATGAAGACCGCATGCAGGAAAAGAATCTGACGTTCAAATTTCAGCTGCCGGAAGAAAAAGTAATTTTGCGGCTTGACCCGCAAAAGACGTTTCGTATTTTTGATAACCTTTATACCAACATCAGCAAATATGCCATGCCATCCACGCGCGTCTATGTTACCGTGACCGACAACGCATCCGAAACGCAGATTGCGATCCGAAACATTTCCCAGATGGAGCTGACCGTCTCCGGAGAAGAGCTGACCGAACGTTTCGTCCGCGGAGACGGCTCCCGCAACACAGAGGGAAGCGGACTTGGTCTCGCCATCGCAAGAAGCTTTACTGAGCTGCAGCACGGCACAATGCAGATTCTTCTCGATGGCGATCTGTTCAAGGCGATTCTGACCTTCCGCAAGCCGGGCGCTGAACCGAACGATAACCGATCGGAACACCTGGATACCGCACATTCTGCAAACGCCAATTTATCTGGCAATTTAAATTGCCCCGGCACTGCAGACAATCCTGCAGAGGGTATCGAACCACCTCCGATTTATCGCCCAAGCCGATGGAGAAGCGATAAAAACCTTCGCAAGCACGGGCAGAAAAAGTAACAAGAGAACGAAAAAACGGTCACTCAGTCCAACACTGGAAGAGTGACCGTTTTCGATTCCGCACAATAGATTGCACGCGTTACAAGTCAACGAAAAATCATAACTCCCGTAATTTTACTGTTTTGGCAGCTTTCCGTTTATGATCGTCCTTCATCGCAGCGTAATGCTTCCGTGTGGTATTGACATCCTTATGTCCCAGAACGTCTGCAACGAGGTAAATATCCCCGGTTTCCTGATACAACGTCGTGCCGTAGGTGGAACGGAGCTTATGGGGCGTGATCTTTTTTGTCGTTGTGACGAGAGAAGCGTATTTTTTGACCAGATTTTCCACGCTGCGCACCGCCATGCGCCGGTTCTGCAGGGATAAAAATAATGCATCCTCGTGGCCACTCATCGGAATCATATGTTTGCGTTGATCCAGGTAGGAGAGAAGCGCTTCCTCCACCTCTTCCCCAAAATAGACGACGTCCTCGTATCCACCCTTGCGGCGCACCTTGATCGCGAGATTATCAAAATCTACGTCGCTGATATCCAGACCGACGCATTCCGACACACGGATACCGGTTCCCAGCAAAAGTGTCAGAAGCGCAAGATCGCGCACCTTCGTCTTATCGTGGAACTTCATCTGACTTTTGGTCATTTTGGTGCCGTCCTCCACCTGGTCAAGCAGAATTGCGACCTCGTTGGGGTCCAGACGCACGATTTCCTTGTCATGGAGCTTCGGCATTGGCACTAAGGACGCAGGATTGCTTTTAATCTGTTCGTCCCGGAAAAAATAATTATAAAACGAGCGCAGGGAAGCGAGCTTACGGCGCTTCCCGCGTTCATCGTTGGTATATTCCGTGCCATCGTCTTTGACATAATACGAAAGATATTCCAGATATTCCTCGATATCCGTCTTTGTGATCTGATCCAGAACTGACAGTGGAAACTCCGTGATATCCATCTTCGAAAGCGCGCTGTTATTTTTGTGCAGAAACTCAAAAAAGACACCGAGGTCATACGCATAGGCAAGCCGCGTGCGGGGCGCGGTCGTCTGTTCGATTCCACGGAAATACTGGCGACAGAAGCGCGGCAGCTCTTCCTGCAGCTTTCGCAGCTGGAGGATATTTTCCTTTGCAGTTTCATCATGGTAATTGTTACTGTTTTTCATGTACCCTCCATTCCGCAAGACCACTCTGAACCGCAGTGAACATCCGATCCTTCACCCCCGGATTTTCCAGGTTCAGCTGACGCAGCAGCTGCTTGACATATTCTCTGCGAGTATGTCCGTCTGCAGGGCAGGGACTTTTGACAACCGGAACATCGTGCTTATGGACAAATCCGATCACATCCGCTTCCTTCATATAAACGAGCGGACGGATCACCGTCAGATTCATCCGATCCAGAAAAGTGACAGGGGCAAACGTATGGAAGCGCCCTTCATAAATCAAAGACAGCATCAGCGTCTCCACGACATCGTCCTTGTGGTGTGCATAAGCAATTTTGTTGCAGCCTGCCCCACGGATCGCTTCATTTAATGCGCCTTTCCGCATTTTTGCGCACAGTGCGCAGGGATTTTTTTCTTTCCGTTGGTCAAATACGATCGAAGCGATCTGCGTCGGCACAATTGTATACGGGACATCCAGCTCTTTACAGAGTGCCTCTATTTTGCCCAAATTTAAGTTTTCAAAGCCAAGGTCGACAGTTACCGCATGCAGTTCAAAGGGATGCGGATAAAAGCGTCTGAGCGTGCTCAGCGCATAAAGAAGCGTCAGGGAATCCTTTCCACCGGAAATCCCGACTGCGATTTTGTCTCCGTCCTGAATCATTTCATAATCGTCGGCGGCTCGCCGCACCTGGCTCAATACCTGTTGTAACGTCATGCTGTTTCCTCGTTTCATAGTTACCGGCGTCTGCACGCCGGAATGGTTTTCTCATCCTGATTTTCCTTTTGACAGTATACTATTTTTTCTTTCTTTTTGCAAAGAGACCGCAGTGATTCATACCGGATTTGGATCGATCCGAGGTTTCTATCGGGATTCGCCTTGAAAAAAAGTGCTCGACAGAGTAAACTAATAGAATATCCAATCATGATAAAGGAGCAGGTGCATGCAGGAAATCAAATGTCCCAAATGCGGCGAAGTCTTTCAGGTAGACGAATCCGGCTATGCGGCGATCGTCAGACAGGTCCGTGATAAAGAATTTGAGAAAGAGCTTTCCGAGCGTAAAGCGCAATATCTTTCTGAAAAAGAAAACGCTGTCCTTCTGGCGCAGACCCAGACGAGACAGGAGCTGGCGGAGGAAATTTCCCGGCTGCAGGCAAAGCTTGCGGCAGCAGAGAGCGCACGGCAGCTGGCAGAGGCAGACGCCCGTTCCCGGCAGGAAAAGCTTTTATCCGAACAGGAAAAGGCTCTGTCCCAAAAGGACGCTCAGATCAGCCTTTTAAATGCCAAAATCACATCTGTACAGGAAACTGCGGACAAGGATATCGCCCTGGCGGTTTCCAAAGCAGCTGCCCAGAAAGAAAAGCAGATCAACGAAATGGACCGGCAGATTTATGACCTGACCGGTAGAATAGAACATGCAAAGCAGGAAACTCGACTCCGAGAGCAAAATATTAAGGAGCAGTACGAAGAGCGTCTCCGCATGAAGGACGAGGAAATCGCCTATTATAAGGATTTCAAGGCGCGCCAGTCCACCAAAATGATCGGAGAAAGCTTAGAGCAACACTGTGAGACAGAATTCAACAAGCTGCGCGCAACCGGTTTCCAGAATGCATACTTTGAAAAGGACAACGATGCCAGAACCGGCAGCAAGGGCGATTATATTTATAAAGAAACGGATCCGGACGGAATCGAATTTATTTCCATCATGTTTGAAATGAAAAACGAGATGGATGAAACCGCAACGAAAAAGAAAAATGAAGATTTTTTCAAGGAGCTGGATAAGGACCGGCGCGAGAAAGACTGCGAATACGCCGTTTTAGTGTCCATGCTGGAGCCAGACAGCGAGCTGTATAACACCGGCATCGTGGACGTTTCCTATCGATATCCGAAGATGTATGTGATCCGTCCGCAGTTTTTTATCCCGATGATCACGCTGCTGCGCAATGCTTCTCTGAATGCGCTGCGGTATAAGCAGGAGCTTGCTGTCATCAAAAATCAGAATATTGACATTTCCCATTTTGAGGAAGATATGAATGATTTTAAAGAGAAATTCAATCGGAATTTCCGTCTGGCGAGTGAACGGTTCCACCGCGCGATCGATGAAATCGACAAAACGATCGACCATCTTCAGAAGACAAAGGAGGCCCTGCTTTCTTCTGAAAACAACCTGCGGCTCGCAAACAACAAGGCGGAAGATCTGAGCATCAAGCGCCTTACGAAAAACAACCCGACGATGAAAGCGAAATTCGACGAGCTTTCTTCGCATGACGGAAAGGAGAGTACTTGACATGAAATTTCGCTGGGAAAAAAAATATCTATACTGGGGCGTAACGGCGCTTCTGGTTGTAATCGGCGGGCTGCTCGCCTATTATCTGATCTTTCACGGCGGCAACTTTAAAGATCATCTGCAGAATCTGCTGCACATCTGCATGCCGATTCTGGACGGCTTTATTCTGGCATGGCTGATGTGTCCGCTGGTAAACGCCATCGAGCATTTTGCATTGTATCCCGCCAGAGACTGGCTGATTTCCCAAAAACCGTCCTTACAGAAAAAAAAGAAACAGCTGACCAGCTATTGCCGCGGCATTTCGATCGTCCTGACGCTGTGCTTTGTCCTGTTTTTGGTGTACGGATTTTTCAGAGTTGTAATTCCGCAGATCATTGGAAGCATCCAAAGTATTGCCGGTCAGTTCCCCAGCTATGTAAAAAACGTCAGTGATTGGGCAGAAAAACTGCTTGCTGATAATCCAGACATCGAAACGACTGTATCCGATCTGATCGATCATTATTCGACAGATCTTGAAAACTTCCTCAATAAAACCATGATGCCTCAGATCAATGCCATCGTGAAAACAGTCTCCCTAAGCATGTTAAGCTTTGCGAAGGCAGTCTGGAACCTCGTTATCGGACTGATCATTTCCATCTATCTGCTTGCCAGTAAGGAACGCTTTGTCAGCCAGGGGAAGAAGCTTTTATACGCTTTCTGGGATACCAGACAGGCTAATGTAATTATGGAAGACTTCCGTCTGATCGATTCCACCTTTGGCGGATTTATCAGCGGAAAAATTTTGGATTCAGCCATCATCGGTGTTCTCTGCTTTGTTGTTGTCAGCATCATGAAAATGCCATATCCAATGCTGATCAGCGTCATAGTCGGCGTTACCAACATTATTCCGTTCTTTGGTCCGTTTATCGGAGCCGTACCCTGTGCATTGCTTATTTTAATGGTCAATCCGATGCAATGCCTGTATTTTATCATCTTCATCTGGATTTTGCAGCAGTTTGACGGCAACTTCCTTGGGCCTAAGATTCTTGGCGATTCCACCGGTCTTTCCGGGTTCTGGATTATTTTTTCCATCACCATCTTCAGTGGTCTCATGGGTGTACCAGGCATGATTCTCGGTGTTCCGATCTTTGCTGTTTTTTATGCGCTGATCAAGCGCTACGTCAACCGCAGTTTGCAAAAAAAAGGCATGTCTGATAAAACAGAAGAGTACCAGACACTGGATTATGTCGATGTCCAGACCGGCAGCTTTATTTCTAAACCGGAAGATAAGCCCGCAAGACATCGCAAGAAACAGTTTTCGTTCCGGAATTTTAAAGAAGATTTGAAGACGTTTATTCCGCACCCTGCAGAACATCCGGACGAAAAAGCGCAAACAACTTCGGATAACGCTGCGCCAGCCGTAGAATCCAATCGAAAAAC
>OLSO01001872.1_pt1 | contig 14379 bp, 14 predicted proteins | sample 1672441 | NCBI WGS metagenome assembly OLSO01 (sample SAMEA3136686, study PRJEB25190) | human gut metagenome | biome: human gut; feature: human-associated habitat; material: faeces | place: Austria | collected 2013 | reverse complement strand
CGTAAGAGGTATCCGTGGTTCACTTGAGACACCACAGAAGAAAAAAGGCTTCTTCTCCCGCTTAAAAAAAGACTGATCCATCAGACAAAACTCATAAGAAGGCTGTACAGTGCCAAAATCAGGAGCTGTGCAGTCTTCTTTTTTTGGATGGACAAGGGGATTTTCCTATATTATAATGATGTCAGATATTACCTATTTTAAAGGGATGAGATTGGAGGATACCGATGAGAAACGTTAGAAGATGGAAAAAACTTTGCGCGCCAGTTCTGGCAGCTGCCTGCTTTGCGGGAACCGTGGGTCAGAATTTTACCGGAAGCTGCTCCTTTGTGCAGGCGGCGGAGACGGAGAGTGAAACGGAGGCCGAGACCGTTTACAGCCAGGAAGATCTGGAGCTTTTGAACAGCCTGGATCAGGCAGAGGCCGAAGGTGTGGATGGCCTGGATGCAGATTCCATTGACTGGGGAAACGCAGAGATTCAGGTTATGGAAGATGAGGAGGTCTCCAACATTCTTCTCATCGGTCAGGACCGCCGGAAGGGAGAAGACCGCCAGCGTTCCGATTCCATCATTATTTGCAGTGTCAACAAGGATAAAGGAGAAATCATCCTGACCTCCGTTATGCGTGATCTCTATATGCCGATTCCGGGCTATAAAGATAACCGGATCAACGCGGCCTATCAGTTCGGAGGCATGGAACTTCTGGATGAGGTCATCGAGGAAAACTTAGGTGTCCACATCGACGGAAATGTGGAGGTGGACTTCGACGGTTTCATGGAGTCTCTTTCCGTACTTGGAAATCTGGATATTGAGCTCAATGCCACCGAGGCAAAGTATCTGAATGCACATTCCGATCTTTCGGAAACTGACGAAAACGGCTGGACCCTGAAAGAAGGTGTCAATTCCATGACTCCGGCCCAGCTTCTGGCCTACTCCCGGACCCGTTTTATCGGAAATTCCGACTGGGAGCGGACAGAGCGTCAGCGCAAGGTACTGATGGCAGCCTATGAAAAAGCAAAAAATATGAGTCCCTTCAATCTCATCCGGCTGGCCTATGAAATTTTCCCGAATTTTACGACAGACCTTTCCATCGGCCAGATCGTGGGCTACATTTATACGGTGCTCACCGGCGGCATCAATGGCATCGAGAGCTACCGCATTCCCGTGGACGGCACCTATAACTGCGTGACTCTGTCTGCCGGAATGGAGGTCCTGATTCCGGATCTTTCGGCCAACAGCAGCTACCTCCAGCAGTTCATCTACGGCGTGGATGCAGCCGGAAACGTTGCTGAAACAGAGACTGAGACAGAAAGAGAGACCGAATAAGGAGCAGTTATGGAAGAGAAGAAGACAAACTATGATAAGACCCGGGAGGATGCGGAGCAGCGTTTCCTCGCCTATGATCAGGAAAAAATGATCCGGAAATTCAGCCTGAAAGCGGATGAAAACTATCTCTATCTCCGCTTTGTGGGAAGAGACTATCGAATCAGCCGAAAGAACGGAAGGATCGAGTGGAACCGGGAAGAGATCGGGAAAGATTATTTTGAGCCGGCCCAGGCAGGGTTTAAGGAAACTCTGGCTATCATGGATGTGCTCTGCAGCTCGAAGGACGACTGCCAGCTGGCCGGAACTTATAATACGATCGACCGGATGAAGTCTGTACGCTATGCGGCGACGCCGGGCTCCGGCCTCTATACTACCTATGAGAAACTCTTTGACGAGAATACGGAAAAGCTCCAGAAAGTGCTGGAAAACCTGGGCGGCACGAAAGACCATCCGGGGGATGCGGCCGCAAAGCTTCCGGTTTTTGATTTCCTGCCGGTGATCTTTCAGTTCTGGCATTCCGATGAGGAATTTCCAGCCACGCTGAAATTTATGTGGGATGAAAATACGCTGGATTATCTCCGTTTTGAGACGGCCTTCTATGTCATGGGCCACATTTTATCCCGGATTAAGGAGGAACTTGTCCGGCTGGATACCCGCCGCTGCACAATTGAGACCGAGGGTTTTGGAACCATGGTTTTTGAGCTTTATCCGGAATATGCGCCGATCACTGGAATCTTTTAAAAAGCTTTCCGACGAGGGCTTCTACGACGGCCTCTGCTGGTGTCGGATCGTGAAGGACTATGTGATCCAGGGCGGCTCCCGGACCAACGATATCATGGCCGAGTGCGACTGGCATATCAAAGGGGAATTTCTGGAAAACGGTGTGGATAATCCCCTGAAACACGTCCGGGGAGCCATCTCCATGGCGAGAGACGACGCCTACGATACGGCGGACACCCAATTCTTTGTGGTACATAAGGATGCGGCGAAGCTCGACGGCCGTTACGCCGCCTTCGGCGAGATGCTCTCGGGCTTTTCCGTTCTGGATAAAATTGCCGACGAGCTCACCTACGGTCCGGAAACCTGGAATAAGCCAGTGAAAATGCCGGTGATCCGAAAGATCACAGTGGAATAACCCCTACATGAATTTTTTTTGATACAAGACAGAAAACATCCCCCGGTCAGGGTTGCGGCTTCTTTTCCAAAAACGTATAATCATCAGAAACGGGCAATTATACAGAGAAAGGAAGGCAGCGCAAGCGCGGATAAAACAGGCGCTGCCTAAAATAGCGGATAAATGGAAAAAGAGCGTATTATCAACTACTGGTCCGAGAGAAGCCATGAATTTGTCGATCTTCGGACGGAGGAACAGAACTCCGAGATGGGACGAAAATGGCTTTCAGAGATTGAGAAAAATCTTCCGAAAGGCAGAAAACTGAAGATTCTGGATGTGGGAACTGGCACCGGCTTTTTTGCGCTGATGCTCTCGGCAAGAGGCCATCAGGTGATGGGAATTGATCTGACGGATCATATGATCTACCATGCCAGAGAGCTGGCAAAGGAGCAGAAATCTTCGGCGGAGTTTTTTGTCATGGATGCGGAAAAGCCGGAGTTCCCGGATGCGACCTTTGATGTGGTGGTTTCCAGAAACCTGACCTGGACGCTGCCTCATGCGGAAGAAGCCTACCGGGAATGGACCAGAGTCCTGAAAAAGGGCGGGGTCCTCCTGAATTTCGATGCGGACTACGGTCACGATGATTTCACGAGAGATGAGGAAAAGCTTCCTCCGGAGCATGCCCACTGCCGTCTGAAAGAGGGGCTGGTGCAGGAATGTGAGGCCATCAAGGATGAGCTGGAGATCAGCAGAAAGCTGCGCCCCCAGTGGGACCTGGAAGTGCTGGGAAAAATGGGATATGCCTCCGTTACGGTGGATGAGACTTTATCAGACCGGATCTACCGGAATTTTGACAAGTTCTATAATCCTACGCCTATGTTTGCATTAAAAGCAGTAAAAGAGTGAAAGAAGACAGCTGTACATCCCCCGGGGCGGGTTTGTACAGCTGTTTTAAACAGGAGAAAAAATGGGAAAATATGTAATAAAAAGGCTGCTCCAGCTGATTCCCGTGGTGCTGGGCATTACGTTCCTGTCCTTTGCCATGATGCGTCTGGCGGGCGGGGATGCAGTGACCTACATGTATGAAAATGCCGGTACCGCCGTCTCACAGGAGGTCATCAATGAGGCCAGAGCAGAATATGGTCTGGATCAGCCTTTTCTGGTACAGTATGGAAAATGGCTGAAAGGAATGCTTACAGGAAATCTGGGAGAAAGCTATGTCTCGCATCAGGATGTGGCTGCGTCTTTTGCAGCGAAGCTTCCTGCGACCCTCCTTCTGGCGGACGAGCCCACGAGTGCGCTGGATGTGACGGTCCAGAAACAGGTAGTGGAAAAGCTTCTGGAGCTTCGAAAGGAAGAAGGGACGGCCATGGCGGTTGTCACCCACAATATCGGTGTGGTGCGGGCTATGGCGGATCAGGTGCTGGTGCTTAAGGAGGGCTGCATGGTGGAGTATGGCAGGCTGGAAGAGGTGCTGGAGCATCCGAAGGAAGCCTATACCCGGCAGCTTTTGTCTTCCGCCCTTACCCTGCGGCGGGCAAAAGGGGAAGGAGAGGGGCGCTGATGGAGAAGATTCTTAAGGCAGAAGGACTGACGAGAGCCTTTGAAAACAAGGGAGAACGTTTTCTAGCAGTCCGGGATGTAAGCTTTTCCCTTTACCGGGGAGAGGCCCTTGGAATTGTGGGCGAATCGGGCTCCGGAAAAAGTACACTGGTGCGGATGCTCACCGGGCTTCTTGCGCCGACCAAAGGGAAAATAGAGTTTTTGAGCAGAGATCTTACCCATGCGGGGAGCAAAGAATGGAGGAAGTGCTATCGGGAAATGCAGCTGGTGTTTCAGCTTCCGAAGGAGTCCTTCGATTCCGGAAAAACGCTGGGAAGCGGAATTGGGGAGAGCTTAAGAAATTCAGGGATGAAGAGAAAGGAAGTCCGGGAAAAAGTGGCGGAGCTTCTCTCTACCTGTGGCCTGACACCGGATTTTGCAGAGCGCTATCCCGGGGAGGTGAGCGGCGGCGAATGTCAGCGGGCGGCCATCGCGAGGGCACTGGCAGTGGAACCGTCGCTTCTGATCTGTGACGAAGCCACGAGCGCGCTGGATGTGACCGTGCAGAAACAGATCCTGGGGCTTCTGCTCCGCCTGAAAAATGAAAAAAAGCTATCTTTTCTTTTCATCTCCCATGACCTGGCCCTGGTTCAGGCCTTCTGTGACCGGGTGCTGGTCATGTATCAGGGAGAAATCGTCGAAGAGGGAAAGACAGAGGACGTCATCAGCCGGCCGAAGGAAGCCTACACCAGGCAGCTGATCGATTCTGTACTATAAATAGAGGAGAAAAATATGAGTGAATTACTGGAAGATATCAGAAAATACTGGACAAAACGGGCGAAAGGCTATTCCGAGTACAATCAGGGAGAGCTTTCCGGAGAACAAAGGGAAAAATGGCGGCAGGCAATCCTTGCGGAACTTCCGGACAAACCCCTTACGGAGATCCATCTTCTGGATGTGGGAACCGGCCCGGGCTTTTTTGCTATCATTCTGGCGGAGGCAGGGATTCAGGTGACGGCTGTGGATTATACGGAAGAGATGCTGAAAGAGGCGAAAGCCAACGCCGGAGAGCTCTCAGAGAAGATTCATTTTCAGCAGATGGATGCCCAGAACCTGGAGTTCCCCGATGGAACCTTTGATGCGGTGATCACCAGAAACGTGACCTGGAACCTGGAGCATCCGGTGAGGGCTTATCAGGAGTGGTACCGGGTTCTCAAAAAGGACGGAGTGCTGCTGAATTTTGATGCCAACTGGTACCGCTATCTCTGCGATGAAGAGCTCCGGAAGGGCTATGAGGAAGACCGGAAGAAGACAAAAGAGCAGCAGGTGGAAGATTACTACGAGGGAACGGATATTGCGGAGATGGAGCGGATTGCCGCCGCTGTGCCCCTGACGGAAATCCTCCGTCCGGCCTGGGACCTTCATGTGATGGAAGAAATCGGCTTTCAGGACTGCCGCTCGGACGAAACCGTCAACGAGAGAATTTTAAGCCGGGCAGATCAGATCAACGGGGAATCCACGCCCATGTTCCTGGTGACGGGAAGAAAATAAAAAAGAGTGTTAAACTCTTGACAATCTTGAAATGGCATGCTATGGTATTGGCGTGTAATTTAATATTGCAGTATCAAGTGCAGCCAGCAGTCATTCCGCAGACTGTTGTCTGAAGAGGGAACCAGGTGAGAATCCTGGACGATCCGGTCACTGTGAACAGGGAGTGTCGCTCAGTTATCCCATTGCATTACCCAGGAAACTTATGTGAGAAGGGGAGCAGACATGATGATCTGTGAGCCAGGAAACCTGCTTGATATTTGAGATGGGCTTCCGATGAAAGTCAAACATCCAATCCGGATACTTCCACAGTTATCCGCAGCTTGTCGCCATGGGTAGGCAGACATTTGTTTATGAAATGATTGTATGCATCTCGCTGTGCATATATTAAGATACACAAAGTTTAATACCTCCTTCTAAAAAAGGCAGAAAATCCGCATCTGCCTGATTGGACGAAGTGGCCCGGGAGTTTCAGACAGGGAACTCTCCGGGTCATTTTGTTGCCATGCATATGAGAAAAAGGTCCAGTGGACCTTTTTTGAGTTTAAAAAGAATAGTTGAGATTTATTTTCGAAAATGCATTGACAAAAAAATGTCAATGTCATATAATATTTAGGAAAAATTTTCTCAGACATTTTATGTAAGTGCCTTTCGTAATGGAAAGGATAATAGGGAAATAAGTGAGAAGCTTATGCGATGCCGTCACTGTGAAGGTTTCGCTTCCTGAGAGGCTCTTTGAGCCGCCACTGCATATGCGGGAAGGAGCAGGAAGCATAGGGCCGAAGCCAGGAGACCTGCTTATATAAGGTTAATTCTTTACGGATCATAAAGAATTGCACGGAGATTGTCACTCTTTTTCAGACTTGCGTGGTTTCCGCAGGTCCGTCTGTTTTTTTCTGTGTGATCCATGTTTCGATCGTTTTTGATATCTGATTTCCTGTTTTATAAGAGCTCTGTGTTTTTTGAGCCTGAGCGGGCAGTCAGGATCAGTTCGGACAAGATCTGGTAAGAATCTATTCACATGCCCATATTGTTAAAAAATTAACGATATAAGAGAAAGGAGTGCTTATGAGCAGCAAAATTACTATCATTGGAGCAGGAAGCGTAGGATCAACCATTGCCTATAATCTTTCAAACAACGACATCGCTTCCGAGATCGTCCTCATCGACATCAACAAGGAAAAGGTGGAAGGAGAGGTTATGGATATCGTCCAGGGTACCAGCTTCCGCGATCCTATTTCCATCGTTGCAGGCGATTATGAAGATGCCAAGGATTCTGATATTGTCATCATCACTTCCGGTATCGCAAGAAAACCGGGACAGACCAGAATTGAACTGACTCAGACCAATGTCAACATCCTAAAGAGCATTACCCCCCAGATTGTAAAAGAAGCGCCGAATGCCCTTTATATTATTGTAAGCAATCCGGTGGATATCATGACTTATGTATTCACCAAGATCTCTGGACTTCCGGAAAACCAGATCATCGGTTCCGGAACTCTTCTGGACACAGCAAGACTTCGTTTTGGCCTCTCCGAACATTTCGAGGTGGCTCAGAAAAATATTCACGCCTATGTATTCGGTGAGCATGGAGATACCTCCTTTGTTCCCTGGTCCTGCGCGGATGTTTCCGGAGCAAGCCTGGATGATTATGCGGAGATGATGAGACATCTCGGAAAAGAGCCGAAACCTCTTGATAAAGCAGGAATGGAAGAGTATGTACACAAATCCGGCGGAATTGTTATTGCAAAGAAAGGAGCAACCTTCTATGCGGTATCTGTCGCTGTATGCAAACTCTGCGGTATGCTTCTTTCCGCCTACGATTCCATCGCTACCGTTTCTTCCGTTATGCATGGCGAGTACGGCATCGAGGATGTTGCTATCAGCACACTGACGCTGGTAGGACCGAACGGCGTACAGGGAAAGGTCCCCTTAAAGCTTACGGATGAAGAGGTTGCAAAACTCCAGAAGAGCGCAAACTCTCTGAAAAAAGTAATTTCTCAGATTGAGCTGTAAAGACAAAAAGGCTTCTGCTGTTTGTACAGAAGAGGCAGAACCTTCCAGAAACCGCGGAGAAAAAGCTCCGCGGTTTTAAGAGAAAGAAAGGACAACGGAAACCATGAAGTACAGTTATTATCCAGGGTGTACCCTGAAGAACAAGGCGAAAGATCTGGATGCTTATGCCAGAGTTTCCGCCAGGGCGCTGGGTTTTGAGCTGGAAGAAATCGAAGACTGGCAGTGCTGCGGAGGCGTTTATCCCTTAGGCAGCGACGAGATCGCCACAAAGCTTTCTTCCGTCCGTGCTCTCAACGCGGCCAAGGAAAAAGGCCAGGACCTCATCACGGTCTGTTCCGCCTGTCATCATGTGCTGAAACGTGTCAACGACGATATGAAGAACGTGGAAGACATCCGGACCCGGGCAAATAATTACATGAAACTGGATACACCCTACGAAGGTGAGACAGAGGTTCTTCACTTCCTGGAAGTGTTAAGAGACCGCGTCGGTTTTGACAAGGTAAAAGAGAAAGTCGTCAATCCTTTCAAAGGAAAGAAGATCGGCGCCTACTATGGCTGTCTGCTTCTCCGCCCCGGAAAGATCCTTCAGTTTGATGATCCGGAGAATCCGAAGATCATGGAGGAACTGATTCGCGCGTTAGGCGGTGAGCCGGTGATCTATCCCTATCGGAACGAGTGCTGCGGCGGTTATATTTCCCTGAAAGAAAAAGAAATGTCCAAAAATATGTGCGATAAGATCCTTGAGAGCGCAGAAGGCTTTGGCGCAGACATGCTGATCACAGCCTGTCCCCTCTGCATGTACAATCTGAAGAAGAGCACAGTAAACGGAACACCGATCTATTATTTCACCGAGCTTCTTGCTGAGGCTCTCGGCGTGAAAGAGGAGGTGACAGAAGCGTGAGCGATAAAAACAGAGCGGAAGAGATCCGTGAAATCAGCGGAGTCGATCCTTATAAATGCATGAAGTGCGGCAAATGCTCCGCATCCTGTCCGTCCTTCAACGAAATGGATATCAAACCCCATCAGTTTGTCTCCTATGTACTCCGTGACGATATCGAGTCACTGGTACAGTCCAAGTCTCTCTGGAAATGCCTTTCCTGCTTTGCCTGTGTGGAGCGCTGCCCGAGAGATGTAAAACCCGGAAAACTCATTGATGCTGCAAGACAGATCGTGGAGAGGGAAAAAGGCGGCAATTATCTGAGCCCGGATGAGATTCCGTCACTCCTTGATCCGGAACTGCCCCAGCAGCTTCTGGTAAGTGCATTCAGACGATACAGGAGGTGAGAAAATGCAGAGAATAGGAGTTTTTGTCTGTCATTGCGGAAGCAATATCGCCGCAACGGTAGATGTGAAAAAAGTCGTGGAAGTCATCAGCCAGGAGCCTGGCGTGGTCCATGCAGAAGATTATCAGTATATGTGCTCCGAGGCCGGACAGGAGAAGATCATCCAGGCCATCAGGGAGAAAGAACTGACAGGCGTCGTTGTCTGTTCCTGTTCCCCGCGTATGCATGAAGCCACCTTCCGTAAGGCTGTGGCAAAAGCCGGCCTGAACCCCTACATGCTGGAAGTGGCAAACATCCGTGAGCAGTGTTCCTGGATTCACAAGGATATGGAAGAGGCTACCAAGAAGGCCGTGATCCTGGCCCGGGCAGCAGTTGCCAAGGTAAACCTGGACGCTCCCCTTCAGGAGGGCGAGAGCCGCGTAACCAAGAGAGCCCTGGTAATCGGCGGCGGTATCGCCGGTATTCAGAGTGCTCTGGATATCGCAGATGCCGGCTACGAGGTAGATATCGTGGAGAAGACCCCGAGTATCGGCGGAAGAATGTCCCAGCTGGACAAAACCTTCCCGACTCTGGACTGTTCCGCCTGTATCCTGACCCCGAAGATGGTGGAAGCCAATGCCCATGAGAAGATTCATATTTATACATACAGTGAGGTAGAAAAGATTTCCGGTTTTGTCGGCGATTTCACAGTGGAGATCCGCAAGAAAGCCAGAAGCGTGGATATGAGCAAGTGTACGGGCTGTGGTGTCTGTCAGGAGAAATGCCCGAGCAAAAAGATCCCCAGCGAGTTCAACAGAGGTCTCGGAAACCGTACGGCCATCTACACTCCCTTCGCCCAGGCCATCCCGAATGTTCCTGTCATCGACCGTGAGAATTGTATCAAATTTAAGACCGGAAAATGTGGCGTCTGCTCCAAGGTCTGCCAGGCCGGAGCCATCGACTACGACCAGAAGGATGAGATCATCAGTGAGAAGTACGGAGCCATCGTTGTGGCCACCGGTTTCGACACGATCAAGCTGGATAAGTACGATGAGTATGCTTACAGCCAGAGTAAAGATGTCATCACGTCCCTGGAGCTTGAGCGTATCATGAACGCAGCCGGCCCGACCAAAGGTCATCTGGAGCGTCTCTCCGACGGAAGAGCACCGAAGAACATGGTGTTCATCCAGTGCGTGGGAAGCCGTTGTGCAGATACCAGAGGAAAGAGCTACTGCTCCAAGATCTGCTGTATGTACACTGCAAAGCATGCGATGCTGATCCGTGATAAATATCCTGATGTAAACGTGACTGTCTTCTATATCGACGTTCGTACCCCGGGGAAAAACTTCGACGAGTTCTACAGAAGAGCCGTAGAAGAGTACCATGTAAACTATGTCAAAGGTCAGGTAGGAAAAGTCATTCCGCAGCCCGATGGACAGCTTCTCGTTCAGGGAGTTGATCTTCTGGACAATAAGCAGATCCTCGTGAATGCGGATATGGTTGTTCTGGCTACCGCCATTGAGCCGGATCCTTCCGTCAGAAAACTGGCTACCATGCTGACAGCCAGCATCGACCACAACAACTTCCTCACCGAGGCTCATCCGAAACTTCGTCCTGTAGAGTCCCCCACCGCCGGTGTGTTCCTTTCCGGTGTTTGCCAGGGACCGAAGGATATCCCGGAGACCGTAGCCCAGGCCGGCGCGGCAGCAGTCAAAGCCATTGGCCTTCTCGCCAAGGATAAGCTCCGCACCAACGCATGCACAGCAAAACCGGATCAGCTGCTCTGCAACGGCTGCTCTACCTGTGCAAACGTATGCCCCTATGGAGCAATCTCCTATGAGGAAAAAGAAGTCAACGACCACGGAATCCGTGAGGTTCGCCGGGTGGCAGCAGTCAACAGCGCACTCTGCCAGGGCTGCGGTGCCTGCACAGTGGCCTGCCCGTCCGGAGCCATGGACCTTCAGGGCTTCTCCAACAGACAGATTATTGCGGAGGTGGATGCGATATGTCGATAGAATCAAACGAAGAATTCAGACCGAAAATTGTGGCGTTCTGCTGTAACTGGTGCAGTTACGCAGGAGCCGATCTGGCAGGAAGCAGCCGTCTCTCCTATCCGGCAGACGTAAAGATCATCCGTGTACCCTGTTCCTGCCGTGTCAACCCCATGTTCATCCTCCGGGCCTTTGAGAAAGGTGCGGACGGCGTGATCCTGTGCGGCTGCCACCCCGGTGACTGCCATTACACCACAGGAAACTATTATGCGAGAAGACGTATGACCCTTCTGTTCTCCATGCTGGACTTCATCGGCGTGGAAAACGGCCGTACCCGTGTGGAATGGGTATCCGCCGCTGAGGGCGTGAAATTTTCCCAGACTATGAACGAGTTTGTGGAAAAGGTACGTTCTCTCGGAAAGAATGTAAGACTGGAGGATTTAAGATGCAGGAACTGATCGAACGCGCAAAAGAGCTTCTTGGCGACGGCACCGTAGTTCGTGTGCTGGGATGGAAAGCCGGAGACCTGCCCTACAATCCGGAACCGGCTTACTTCGAGAACGAAGAAGACTTAAAAGATTTCGTATATAATGGCTTCTGCGGAGCCAACTTAAGCAAATATATGATCGAGGCATCCAAGAAGGAAGGAAAGACCCTGGTCTTCCTGAAACCCTGCGATACCTACAGCTTCAACCAGCTGATCAAAGAGCACCGGGTAGACCGGGACAAAGCTTATATCATCGGCGTTGGCTGTAAAGGAAAGCTCGATATCGAGAAGATCAAAGCCCAGGGAATCAAGGGAATCCAGAAGATTACGGGCACTGAAATCTCCGATGAGTGCGAGACGCTTACCGTGGAGACTCTTTACGGAGATAAGAGCGTTTCCTATAAAGATGCCATGCTGGGAAGATGCCATACCTGTAAAGGCAAAGAGCACAAGATCTTCGACGAGGAAATCGGCGAGTCCAAGGATACAAAGGATGCAGACCGTTTCGCAGAGATCGAGAAGATCGAGGCTATGAGCCCGGCTGAGAAGTTTGCTTTCTTCCAGAAGGAACTCAGCAAATGTATCCGCTGCAATGCCTGCCGGAACGTCTGTCCCGCATGCAGCTGTCGGAAATGTGTCTTCGACAGTGACAAGTTTGACAGTGCCCAGAAGGCAAATGTGGACTCCTTCGAGGAGAAGATGTTCCACATCATCCGCGCTTTCCATGTGGCCGGCCGCTGTACGGACTGTGGCGAGTGCAGCCGTGTTTGTCCCCAGGGTATTCCCCTTCATCTCTTTAACCGGAAATTTATCAAGGATATCGACGATTTCTATGGCGAGTATCAGGCAGGAGAGGATGCGGTAAGTCCGATGCCTCTGACCTCTTACACCACAGAAGATGTAGAGCCCAGCATTGTGGGAGAAAGGGGATAACGGATGTATAAGATCGCAAAAGAAAACCTTCAGACCCTTTACCGTGAGATCGCGAAAAATCAGGAACTGTTCCTGCCGGAGAAGATCGGCGAGCAGGTGAATTTCGCCCCCTACCGTGAAGAGCTTGAGACGGATCTGACTGTGCTCAAGACAGTCAAATCCCCCAAAGATGTATTTTTTCCTCAGAGTGAGAACCTCTATACCTGCGTAGAGAAGGACCGCAAGATCACCATCGAGCCCGAGAAGCTTCAGGAGCAGAAATTCGTGGTATTCGGCATGCGTCCCTGTGATGTGAAGGGCGTTCAGGTACTGGATAAAGTCTTCCTGGCAGATCCGGTGGATACCTTCTATGCAGCCAGAAGAGAGCACGGAACCATCGTTTCCCTGGCCTGCGGCGAACCCGAGGAGACCTGTTTCTGTAAGGTCTTCGGCGTGGACTGCACCGAGCCGGAGACGGCAGCAGAAGGTCTTGTGGATGTGGCTGCCTGGTTTGTTGAGGATACTCTCTATCTCAAAGCCGTTACGGAAAAAGGAACGGCTCTTCTGGAAGCTGTGAAAGATGTTCTCACAGAGGCAGAGAACACAGACGAAGCAAAGGTGGAGGCTCAGAAAGAGACTGTCCGCGCCATCGTGGAGAAACTTCCCTACACCCATCTTTCCCTGGAAGGCTGGAACGGGGATGACATGATGGAAAGATTCAATTCCCCTGTCTGGGAGGAGCTTTACCATCCTTGCCTGGCCTGCGGTACCTGCACCTTCGTGTGCCCTACCTGTCAGTGCTATGATATCAAAGATTACGATACTGGACATGGCATCCAGCGTTACCGCTGCTGGGATTCCTGCATGTACTCCGACTTTACGATGATGGCCCACGGCAACAACCGTAACAGCCAGATGCAGCGTTTCCGTCAGCGTTTCATGCACAAGCTGGTTTATTTCCCGGCAAACAACAACGGCATGTATTCCTGCGTAGGCTGCGGCCGCTGTGTGGAGAAATGTCCTTCATCCTTAAATATCGTAAAGGTCATCAAGGCCTTTGAAAAACAGGGAGGTGCCAAAGAATGAGTGAATGTACCTGTCATACAAACTATACCCTGGACACCCTGATCCCGAAGGTTGGCGTGATCACCGATATCCGTCAGGAGACTCCGGATGTCAAAACCTTCCGCGTGGAAGCACCCGAGGGAGGCAAGCTTTTTGAGCATATGCCGGGCCAGTGCGCGATGATCTGCGTGCCGGGCGTCAGCGAAGGAATGTTTTCCATTACTTCTTCCCCGACGGTAAAAGAGTACCAGGAATTCAGTATCAAAAAATGCGGAAAGCTGACGGATTATCTCCACAGCCTCAATGTGGGCGATGAGATCACCGTCCGCGGACCTTACGGAAATCATTTCCCGGTGGAGACAGAACTGAAGGGTCAGAACCTTCTCTTCATCGCCGGTGGTATCGGACTGGCTCCGCTCCGTTCCGTTATCAACTATGTGCTTCACAACAGAGAGAATTACGGTACGGTGGATATTTTATACGGTTCCCGTTCTGCAGACGATCTGGTTCAGTTAAAAGAGATCCAGGAAGTCTGGCAGAAAGCCCCGGGTGTCAACGTATACCTGACCATTGACCGGGAGCAGGAGGGCTGGGACGGCCATGTGGGCTTCGTTCCTTCCTATCTGAAAGAGATCGGCTTTTCAACGGACAAAACCGCACTTCTCTGCGGACCGCCAATCATGATTAAATTCGTGCTGGCCGGTTTAAAAGAGATGGGCTTCTCCGAGGAGCAGGTATACACCACACTGGAGCTCCGTATGAAATGCGGTATCGGAAAATGCGGCCGCTGCAATGTAGGCTCCAAATATGTCTGCAAAGATGGCCCCGTATTCCGTTTCGATCAGCTGGACGAGCTTCCGAATGAGTATTGATATAGAAAGGACTGGAACCCAAAATGGAAAATAATATGGTAAACGTATATTTTTTCGGTAAAAAATACAGTGTTCCCGCAGATCTCACCATCATGACCGCCATGGAGTATGCCGGATACACCTTAAAGAGAGGCTGCGGCTGCCGTCACGGCTTCTGCGGCGCCTGTGCAACCATCTACCGCATCAAGGGAGAAAATGAGCTGAAAACCTGTCTGGCCTGTCAGACCCAGGTACAGGAAGGCATGTAT
>OLSO01001865.1_pt1 | contig 14484 bp, 11 predicted proteins | sample 1672441 | NCBI WGS metagenome assembly OLSO01 (sample SAMEA3136686, study PRJEB25190) | human gut metagenome | biome: human gut; feature: human-associated habitat; material: faeces | place: Austria | collected 2013 | reverse complement strand
CTACTTGCTCATGAACGCAGTCGCTTCGCGATCTGCGTTCAAAAAAGGACCCTGCAGATTTCTCTGCAAGATCCTTCTCTTCTTTCTATTTCGCGTAGTCGACAGCTCTGCTCTCGCGAATGACGCTGACCTTGATCTGACCCGGATATTCCAGCTCCGCTTCGATCTGCTTCGCAATATCCCTTGCCAGAAGTACCATATCTGCATCGTTCACCTGATCCGGAACTACCATTACCCGAATCTCTCTACCCGCCTGAATAGCAAATGACTTTTCGACACCCTTGAAGGTGTTTGTAATATCTTCCAACTGTTTTAATCTGTTTGTATATGTTTCGAGAGTTTCCCTTCTCGCACCAGGACGTGCTGCGGAAATTGTATCCGCGGCCTGTACGATACATGCAATCAGAGACTCTGCTTCGACATCGCCATGATGAGCCTCTACTGCATTGATAATGACCGGAGACTCCTTGTATTTTCTACAAAGATCCGCACCGATCTGGATATGCGAGCCCTCAATCTCATGGTCGATGGATTTACCGATGTCATGCAACAATCCGGCACGCTTGGCCATACGAACATCCACACCAATCTCACCGGCAAGCAGCCCTGAGAGCTGTGCTACTTCAATGGAATGCTTCAATGCGTTCTGTCCATAGCTTGTACGGAACTTCATCCGTCCAAGCAGACGTACCAGCTCCGGATGAATGCCATGTACGCCGACTTCAAGTGTCGCCGCCTCACCTTCCTCACGGATGATTGTCTCTACTTCCTTTTGTGCCTTTTCCACCATTTCCTCGATCCTGGCCGGATGGATTCGGCCATCGACAATCAGCTTCTCGAGGGCGATACGTGCTACCTCTCGTCTGATCGGATCAAAAGCGGACAATATAACTGCCTCTGGCGTATCGTCAATAATCAGATCTACACCGGTGAGTGTCTCAAGTGTCCGGATATTTCTTCCTTCCCTTCCGATGATTCTTCCCTTCATCTCATCGTTCGGAAGCTGTACAACAGAGATTGTGGTCTCTGCTACATGGTCAGCAGCACACTTCTGAATTGCCGTAACCACGTACTCCTTTGCTTTTTTGCCTGCTTCTTCTTTTGCCCTGCTTTCCAGCTCTTTGTAAAGCTTTGCAGTGTCAATTTTTACTTCGTCTTCAACAGTTTTTAAAAGATAATCTTTTGCTTGTTCAGAGGTAAGTCCTGAGATTCTTTCAAGTTCCTGGAGTCTTTGACCACGAAGCTTTTCTACTTCCGCGCTCTTTTTCTTTAACTCTTCTTCTTTTGCCGTGATTCCTGATTCTCTCCGCTCCAGAGCGTCCGCTTTCTTATCAACACTTTCTTCTTTTGATAATACTCGCTTCTCATAGCGCTGCAGTTCTGTACGACGTTCTCTGGTCTCTCTTTCCAACTCATTCTTCGTCTTCAGAGATTCTTCCTTCGCCTCCAGAAGAGCCTCACGCTTCTTCGTCTCTGCAACCTTGAGCGCATCATCGATAATCTGTCTTGCCTTCTCATCTGCACTGCCAAGCTTCGCTTCTACTACTTTCTGGCGGTAGCTGATGGCAACCATACTCGTCACCGGAATTGCGATAACCAGCGTAATCACAACAGCAATAATAATCGTTACTGCACCAGGCACAGGAGCACCTCCTTATTTAGTTTTCATTGTTCGTAAACAACATATCAATTTTATACTGTTTTGTTAAAAGTGTCAAGTAATAGTGACCCTGTTTTCGATTTTTGTGCAACTGTTCTGTATTGTATTTCATCTGGTGCAGTGAATCCTTACAGTCTGCTTTTCCGTCTGTGCATCGCCAGCCTGCACCCTCGTCATTCTATCTCTTCACTGCCACGCAGAACCCTCTGAATCACTGCCATCCCATATCCTCTTCGCAGTAAAAAACGGATCAGGCGATCCCGCTCCTGCCGGTCAGCCGTTTCTGCATCGAAGCGCTTCTTCACGATCCACTGACGGATCTGCTGCTCCTCATCCGGAGCTTCCATCTCCTCTGACGCTTTCTGAAAATCCGCTCTGGAAATCCCTTTCTGATACAGCTCCCGCTCCATCTGCCGCAGGCTCCTGCCGGTCTTGCGATACTCCATATAAGTCCGTGCGTAACGCACATCATCGATATAATGAAATCCTTTGACATACTCCAGTGTCTGTTCCACGATCTCCGACGGATATCCGCCTTCCGTCAGCTTCGTCCGCAGCTGCTGCTCTGTACGGTCCATGCGTTCGAGCAGATGCAATGCCTTCTTCTTCGCACGTGCAGGCAGCAGCTCCAGCATGATCTCCAGATATGCCTCCTCTGACAGCACTTCATTGACCTCGATGCCATACTTTCCCATCTCTTTCCCATAAAGAGGAAACTGCAGTCCGTCATCCAGTGTGATGTAATAGCGCCCGGAGGAGAGCTTCTCAATCTCAGATATCTGATGCATCATTTTCCTCTGTCACATCCGGCTCTGCTGCACGATTACCCTCTACCATACGAAGTCCCTTCGCAGTCTTTGCCTTTCCTGCTGCCTCATCCTCTACAGACTCCTCGGCATCTGCAGGCACCTCTCCCTGAATGAGCCCGTAATGTTCCCGCACTTTGCGGTCTACTTCCTGCATAATCTCCGGATGCTCCCTCAGGTACAGCTTCGCATTCTCGCGGCCCTGACCGATCTTGTTGCCCTCGTACGCATACCATGCTCCGCTCTTATTAATGATATTGATGTTCGCAGCCAGATCCAGAATATCCCCTTCCCGGGAAATCCCCTTTCCGAACATAATATCGAACTCTGCCTCTTTAAATGGCGGCGCAATCTTATTCTTCACGACACGCACACGGGTGCGGTTACCGATGACCTCTCCGCTCTGCTTTAAGGACTCGATCCGACGCACATCCATACGGATAGAGGAATAAAACTTCAACGCACGGCCTCCGGTCGTCGTCTCAGGATTGCCGAACATGACACCTACCTTCTCACGGAGCTGATTGATAAATACGACGGTGCAATTGGACTTGCTGATGATACCGGTCAGCTTCCGGAGTGCCTGCGACATCAGACGTGCCTGAAGTCCGACGTGGCTGTCTCCCATATCGCCGTCGATCTCCGCCTTCGGAACCAATGCCGCTACAGAGTCCACGATAATGATATCCACTGCCCCGGAGCGTACCATCGTCTCTGTAATCTCGAGGGCCTGCTCGCCATTGTCCGGCTGAGAGATGTACAGATTATCAATATCCACACCGATATTCTTCGCGTATACCGGGTCAAGTGCATGCTCTGCATCGATAAAGCCTGCAATACCGCCGCGCTTCTGTACTTCTGCCACCATGTGCAGTGCCACAGTCGTCTTACCACTGGACTCCGGTCCGTAGATCTCAATCACACGTCCCTTCGGGATACCGCCTAATCCAAGTGCAATGTCCAAACTCAGCGAGCCGGTCGGTACTGTCTCAATATTCATATTCGCCCCGGAATCGCCAAGCTTCATCACAGAGCCCTTTCCAAACTGCTTTTCAATCTGCGCAAGCGCAGCATCCAATGCCTTTAACTTATCTTCCTGTGCCATGTCTTTTCTCCTTTCGAACTTACGTTCGCATCTGTTTTCATAATAATATAGCTTCCTCCGGTTGTCAAGCGTTTGTTTTATCATATCATCTCTTTTTGTTAATGTCAATCTATATGTTGTTTTGGAATGCCTATTACTAAAACAATAAAAACCAAAAATCATCTGCAGGCATGGCTGCCTGGCCTGTTGCCCGCGGAAATAAAATATCCGTGTGCGCATCCTCCAGACCAGATAAATAGGTAAAAAAACAGCTCCGAAGAAATCCCGCACTGTCTTTCCTTTCAGAAATCTCAGTGTCTGAATTTCCTCAGAGCATTCATTTTCGCCTTACTGTTTTCGCGCATGCCGCAACATATTGCTTATGCTTATTGCTTTGCGCAATTGAAGCAGGGGACTTGCTTGATTCGGTTAAAAGAAGATTTTCCTCACATCATTAAACATCACAAAAACCATCAGAAGCAGAAGGAGCATCAGCCCTGTAAAGTGAATCTTTGCCTCCAGCTCCGGCTCGATGCGCTTTTTCCGAATCGCCTCCACAATCAGAAATACAAGTCTTCCTCCGTCCAGTGCCGGAATTGGCAGAAGATTCATAACACCCAAGTTTGCCGACAGAAGAATTGCAACATTCAGCAGATTCAGCCATACATAAAAGGCTCCGTCCGACCGGCTCTCCTCGTAGGTCTCTCCGATCGCATCCACAACACCGACCGGCCCAGACATATCATTGATCGATACGCCGCCCTGTACGAGCAGCTTCAGGCTCGATACCGTTGTCTCGATCCAGTAGCCAACCTCATAGGCACTGTATTCCAATGTCTGCAGCACATTCGTTTTCTGACGCGTCGCATTGACATTGCCACTGATCCCATAGCGGTAGCTTCCATTGATAAGCACCGGCGACACCGTGACCTCCGCCCGTTTTCCGTCCCGCTCATACTCAAACACGACGGTCTCTCCGGAATGAAACATGGAATAGTTCTGTACCTGTCGCCACAGCCGGATATGTCTGCCGTTCATTTTTATGATTCGGTCTCCTGCCTGCAGTCCGGCATCCGCGGCCGGCGTCCCTTCTGCGACGCCGGTCAGGATCGGCGCATCATAGCCGATACTTCCGACAATAAAGAGTGCCATCAGAAAAGCAAGCAGGAAATTAAACAGCGGCCCTGCCACAATGATCGACATCCTTGCCCACACAGACTTACTCCCGAAGGTACCCTCTCCCTCGTCGCCCTCATCCTCGCCGAGCATCATGCACGATCCGCCAAACGGAAGCAGCTTCCATGAGTACCGCGTACCTCCCGCCTGAAAACTCAGAAGACGTGGTCCCATGCCAAGTGAAAACTCCGTAACGGTCACACCTGCCCGTTTTGCCAGCAGGAAATGTCCAAGCTCATGAAAAATGATAATCACGCTGAATACCAGCAATGCAATGATAATTTTCAATCTACCACCTGCTCTCAATCAACTCATATACGCTCTGCTCAGTATCCAGGATCTGCCGGATATCCGGATCCGCAATCGTCTGATGTGCATCCATGCAGTAGCGGATGATCTCATAAATATCCGTAAAGCCGATCTTCCGGTTCAGGAACTTGCTGACAGCCCGCTCGTTTGCCGCATTGAACACAGTCGGCATGGAGCCTCCGATGCGTGCCGCATAAAATGCATACTTCAGACCGAGGAAGGTCTCCGGATCCGGATCTTCAAAGGTGATCTTCCCAAGCTTTGCAAAATCCAGGCGCTCCCCGCTCAGATATCTCCGTTCCGGATAATACAGTGCATACTGAATCGGGAGCTTCATATCCGGCGTGCCAAGCTGCGCGATCACTGCCCCATCTACGAACTGTACCATGGAATGGATGACACTCTGCGGCTGGATCACGACCTGAATCTGGTCAAGATCCGTCCCGAACAGCCATTTTGCCTCCATTACTTCAAGTCCCTTATTTACCATTGAAGCGGAATCGATCGTGATCTTCTGTCCCATAGACCAGTTCGGGTGTTTTAAAGCATCCTCAACCTGAAGCCCCTTCAGATCCTTTCTTCCACGAAATGGTCCGCCGGAGGCCGTCAGCAGAATCTTATCGATCTTGCGGCGTTCCTCGCCCTGAAGTGCCTGAAAGATGGCACTGTGCTCGCTGTCTACCGGAAGGATTTTTACTCCGCAGCGTGCAGCCAGCGGCATAATGATGTGGCCCGCTGTCACGAGCGTCTCCTTGTTCGCGAGTGCAATATCCTTTCCCACCTCAATCGCACGGATCGTTGGCAGAATTCCGATCATCCCCACGATCGCAGTCACCAGAATCTCTGCTTCCTCACAGATAGCCACCGCTTCCCGGCCCTCTTCTCCATAAAGAATCTCTACCTCTATATCTGCTACTGCTGTCTTTAAAGCCTTTGCATCTGATTCATCTGCAACTGCTGCCAGCCGCGGATGGAATTCCCGGATCTGCTGCTCCAGAAGCTTTATATTTTTTCCGGCCGCAAGCGCTGCCACCTGAATATCTCCGTTTGCCCGCACGACATCAAGCGTCTGTGTACCAATCGACCCAGTCGAACCTAAAATTGCTATTGTTTTCATTTGTTTCCAATCCTTTCTGCGCTTTTACAGAAGTGCCAGCGCCAGATAATAGATAACCGGCGCAATGAGAATCCCACTGTCAAACCGATCCAGAATGCCGCCGTGTCCCGGAATCAGATGACCGTAATCTTTGATATCATGATTCCGCTTGATCGCAGATGCCGCAAGGTCACCGACCATTGAGATCAGTCCGCCCGCCGCACAGATCACCGCAAAAGATGCGATATGGCTGCCATCTCCCATCTTTCCGGCAATCGCCAGGCCATACACTGCCCCGAGAATCGCAGCTCCCGCTACGCCTCCGATCCCACCTTCCACCGACTTTTTCGGACTGAGCTTCGGCGTCATCTTATGCTTGCCGATCAGCTTGCCGACACAGTATGCACAGGTATCGCAGCCCCAGGAAGCAAGAAATACAAGCCATACGAGATAGACACCCTTATCCAGAATCCGCAGCTCATAAATGCAGGAGAGCATGACTGCCACATAAACCACACCGAAAAATGCACCGGTCACCTGATCTGACCGATAGCGCGGATAAGTGAACACGTAAACCCCCATACACAGAATCAGCGTCGCGAGAAGCACTGTCATAGTATATGCAGAACCGGCAAAAAATACGATTGCATAGTAGGCGGCTGTCCCAAGATATCCGACTGCAGCCAGCGGCGAAAATCCTGCATCCTGCACCTTCAGTACACGGTAGAGTTCAAACACTCCGATCTCCGATATGATAAAAAGCGTCGCAGCCAACACCGGCCCTCCGGTAATGATGACCACGAGCGCGATCAGCACCAGCACGATTCCGCTGATCAGTCTCGTCCGAAACATCGTTTATTCCTCCTTTACACCGCCATATCTGCGGTCTCTTTTGTTGTATTTTTCAATCGCCTTCGCCAGCTCCTCTTTCGTAAATGCCGGCCACGGTACCTCGGTAAAATAAAACTCCGTATAAGCCAGCTGCCAGAGCAGATAGTTTGAAAGACGCTGCTCGCCGCTTGTACGGATCAGAAGGTCCGGATCCGGCACCTCCGCAGTATCCAGATAGCCCGAGAAGCGCTCCTCCGTGATCTCCTCCGGCTTCAGCTGCCCATCCACACAATCTGCCGCCACCTTTCGGATGGCCCGCACGATCTCATCCCGGCTGCCATAGTTGATCGCGATCTGAAAATTCAGCCCGGTATTGTCTTTCGAGCTCTCCACCAGCTTTTTCAGGCTTTCCTGCAGATCGTCCGCCAGCGCCGTTGGATCACCGAGCACGCGTACTTTCATGTTATTGTCGCGCGCGGTCCTGATACAGGTCTTTGTATATCTGCGAAACAGCTTCATCAGCGCATCGACCTCATCCGGCGAGCGCTTCCAGTTCTCCGTGGAGAACAGGTACACCGTCAGGTATTTGATTCCCATATTATAGGCATCCCGGCAAATAACCTCTAGGTTCTGCGCTCCCCTTACATGTCCGTAATTGCGCGGCATTCCCTTGCTCTTTGCCCATCTGCCATTTCCATCCAGAATGATGGCCACATGATTTGGAATATTCATCCTTTTTTCCTCCCGTAAAAACAGGGGTATCACAGCTGCACTCCATCTGTAATACCCCTGTATGCTATCCCGTGAAACGATTATACCGTAAGGATTTCTTTTGACTTTTCTTCGGTCGCTTTATCGATATCCTTGATGTACTTATCCGTCATCTTCTGGATTGCATCCTCAAGATCACTGATCTCATCCTCAGATACCTCTGTCTTGCCGAGCTTCTTCAGGTAATCGTTCGCATCTCTGCGGATGTTGCGGATCGCTACCTTGCCTGCCTCACCTTTTTTCTTTACCTCTTTTACGAGATCTTTTCTGCGCTCCTCGGTCAGCTCCGGGAATACGAGACGAATAATCCGTCCGTCATTCGACGGGTTGATTCCAATATCAGAGGTCAGAATTGCCTTTTCGATTGCTTTTACCATGGATGCTTCCCACGGCTGAATCTGCAGGATTCTCGGCTCCGGAACCGTGATGTTACCGATCTGCTGCAGCGGAGTCGGTGTGCCGTAATAATCAACACGGATCTTACTGAGTATACTCGGATTCGCACGTCCTGCACGAATTGTCGCAAACTCACTGAGAAGATTGTTGAACGTCTTCGTCATCTTCTCGTCATATACTTTGATTCTCTCATCCATTTTATTGTCCTCCTTGATTTGCCTTTATACGTTCACTCTCGTCCCGTTAAATGTTCCGCTTACAGTATTGACGATGCTGTTCTCTCCGTTCAGTCCGAATACGAGCATCGGCATCTTCTGCTCCATGCACAGAATCGACGCAGTCATATCCACAACGCCAAGCTTCTTGTCGATGACCTCCTGAATGGAAATCTCATCATACTTCTTCGCCGCCGGATTGTCCTTCGGATCGCTGTCATATACGCCATCAATCGACTTTGCAAGCAGAATCACATCTGCCTCAATCTCAATCGCACGCAAAACCGTCGCGGTATCCGTGGAGAAGTACGGATGTCCGGTACCACCCGCAAAGAATGTAACGGTATGCTCTGCAAAGCACTGCTTTACGCGATCCTTTGAGAAAAGCTCTGTAAATGCGCCACATGCAAACGGAGTCATCACTGCTGTCTTCATCCCTGCTGCGCGGAAAATTTCCGACACATAAATGCAGTTCATCACGGTCGCCAGCATTCCGATCTGGTCTGCCTTCGTCCGGTCGATATTCTCACTGGAACGTCCACGCCAGAAGTTGCCTCCACCGATGACAATCCCTACTTCAATCCCCTGATCTACCAATGTCTTTACCTGCTCTGCCACCTTCATAACCGTCGGCTCATCAAAGCCGGTCTTCTTTTCCCCGGCCAGCGCCTCACCACTCAGCTTTAAAAGAACTCGCTTCATATCTGATCTCCTTATCTTTCATAAGTGTTTCGTCTTTCATTATACCAGTATCTTATCACAAAATCCACAAAAATTTCACTGTGGGCTTTATAGATTCTGACTTCTTTGCGCTTTTTCTGCCTGACGCAGGCGATGCTGTGTATACCATTCAGACAGCTTCCTGATCAGGATACTTAAATAACGGAAGGTCGGCTCCGTGACGATCGCAAACACGATCAGCAGCATCATACTCTGCTTCGATACACTCGTGATCGCAAAAATACGGCTCACAAAGATCATGCAGTACAGAAGGCCTGCCGCCATACCAAACCAGAGAATCCAGTGGTACTTTGTCATCGGCGATGCAATCTGGTACAGGATCATCAAACCGACAATCGCAAGGATGATCGTACAGGACGTCGACACATCTGTCTCACTGACCCGGAACTCCATACAGAACATGTAGAGGGAGCTGACAACGAGAAAATCAGTCAGTCCACCCGGCAGCGCCTTGAACAGAACATTGCTAAGGAAATGTCCTTTAATCTGATCCGTATTGCGCTCCAGGGACATCACAAAGGCCGGAATGCCGATCGTAAACATACTGATTAGAGAAATCTGCGACGGCTCCAGCGGATAATTTACCATCAAAATAATCGAGAAAATCGACAAAAACAGGGAGAAAATATTTTTCACAAGGAAAAGGCTTGCGGTGCGCTCGATGTTGTTGACCACCCGGCGTCCTTCCGCTACCACTGACGGCATCTTGGAAAAATCTGACTCCAGAAGCACAAGCTGTGCGACCTGGGAAGCCGCATCACTTCCGGATGCCATCGCAATGCTGCAGTCCGCATCCTTCAATGCAAGCACGTCATTGACGCCGTCTCCTGTCATCGCTACCGTATGTCCACGGCCTTTCATGGCGCTGACAAGCTGACGCTTCTGATCCGGTGTCACGCGTCCGAATACCGTATACCGCTCTGCGGCTGCAAACAATGCCTTTTCATCTGTCAGCGTACTTGCATCCACATAGTCTTCTGCATCTTCGATACCAGCCTCCTTTGCCACCTCTGATACCGTGACCGGATTGTCTCCGGAGATAACTTTGATCTTTACGCCCTGCTCTGCAAAATAGGCAAATGTTTCCTTCGCATTTTCCCGGATCGGATTTGCCAGCAGAATCATACCCATCGGCCGAACATCAGCGGTGAGCTTCTCCCCGTCCAGGACACCCTCATACGTTGCAAATACAAGGACACGATACCCCTGTCTGCCCCAGTACTCGATCCGCTCGCTGTAAGCGGCATACTGGTCGCGCAGAATAAATTCCGGCGCGCCGAGCACATAGCTCGCATCCTCAAATACCGCGCCGCTGTATTTTGTCGCCGATGAGAAGGAATATACCTTCTCCGGGCGCTTTCCGCTGCGCTTCTGGAAATAATCCTTGATCGCCTTCATTGTGATGTTGTCCGTCGCCATCGCCGCTGCGAAATCGCCGATTGCAAGCTCCAGCGCTTCCTGTTCGGCTTCGGTGGTCTCCGGCTCAGCTTCCTCACCTTCCTCTGACACAGCCGTCTGTTCTGCGTCTGCTGCGGCATCTCCTCCCGCATCCGGCATCTCTTTTGCATCCGGCATCTCTTCTGCATCCGGCATCTCTTTTGCCCGAAACGGGATGACCTTCTTCACACTCATCGTATTGTCCGTGATCGTTCCGGTCTTATCCACACAGAGCACATCGACACGCGCCAGTGTCTCGATGCATTTCATATTGTGTACGAGCACCTTCTGCGTAGCCAGACGCATGACACTGACTGCCAATGCCACGCTTGCAAGCAGATACAATCCTTCCGGAATCATTCCGATGACTGCCGCGACCGTCGAAGTCACACTGTCACGGATCGACGCACCGTTGATAAAATGCTGCTGGCTGAACAGCACAATGCCGATCGGAAGAATGATAAATCCGACGATTTTTACGAGGCGGTCCAGCGACCGGATCATCTCGGAAAGTTCTGTATCGTTCATTGCCTTTGCCTCTAAGGTCAACTGAGAAACATAGGAATCCTTTCCTACCTTCTCGATCCTTGCACGGCATTCGCCGGATGCGACAAAGCTGCCTGACAGCAACGTATCGCCGTTTTTCTTCTGGATCTGGTCTGCCTCACCGGTGATCAGTGCCTCATTGACGAGCACCTCTCCGGATACGACCGTCGCATCTGCCGGAATCTGACTGCCTGCCTTCAGGATCAGAATATCATCCAGCACGAGTTCCTCCGCCGGTACCGTCTCTTCTCTGCCGTCCCGCAGCACCGTATTCTTCGGCGCATTCAGGATCGTCAGCTCATCGAGTACCTTCTTCGAGCGCAGCTCCTGAAAAATACCTATCGCCGTGTTCGCAATGATGACCGGCAAAAAGGTCAGGTCCCGGAACGAGCCTACCACAATCAGCAGCACCGCAATAATGAAAAAGATCAGATTGAAATAAGTAAAAATATTGCTGCAGATGATCTCCTTTTTCGACTTCGACGCTGATTCCACTGCATGATTCACCGCTCCGCGCGCAATTCGGTCTTCCACCTGCTCCTTCGTCAGTCCCTGCTCGGGTGATGCCTCCACCCGCACAAGCGGAGAAGTAAATTCCGGGATCTGGTACTCCTCAGAAATGGGCTTTTGCCGCACAAATTTCTGTCGGATTGTCTTCAAGGTCGTCCACAGATCACGGTTCTTTTTTTCCTCAATCACAGCCGGCAGCAGCAGTTCTCTTTGCTCTGTCTCCTGTAATGTTTCGTCCTTTTTTTCCACTGTATCCACCCTCATTGTGTATTTCCGGCTCCTGTTTCTCCGGATATTGTTCTTTTTGTTCCATGTGGCTCCATTCTACCATACCTCTATTTCTTTTTTAACCCCGCAAATTCTGAAATTTTCTTAAATAATTCTAATTTCTTGTCACTCAAATTGTTTTCTGCTATACTGCAATGAGAACTTAAAAGGAGATTTTATTTATCATGAGAAGCTCTATTGCAAAAAAGCTGACCAATGTGTCTACCTTATATTATCTGTTCGTCCTGGAAAAGCATTTTCCGGATGACCGCAAGAAAATCAAACAAAAACAGAATAAAAATGTACATAAGCTGATGAAACGCGCCTATGAGATCCCATTCTACCGGAAACGCTTTGACGCCTGCCATCTGACCCCGGACGATTTTCACTGCAGCGAGGACCTGCAGAAATTCCCGGTGCTCACCAAGGCAGAGCTGCGCGCGTGGATGAAAGAGCTCTACGACACACACCCGGATACCCGCGATACCTGGGATGCCACGAGCACGAGCGGCTCGACCGGTGTCCCGCTCGTTCTGTATCAGTCTCAGCGTGAGCATGCCTGCACCAATGCAAACTGGATCCGTATCCTGATGAGCTTCGGCTACAACCCGGTTTTCGGCAAAATGCTCTCGTTTGAGTCAAGCTACCGCAAAGAAAAAAAACAGCAGGACTCCTTTTTACAGAAATTCGGCATCCTGCAGCGGCGCAAGCTCTCTGAGACGCGCTGCACGGCTGAGGGAATGCCGGATGTGATCCGGGAGCTGAACGAGTATCATCCGGATCTGATTTGTCTGCGTAAGAACTGTATCGTGCGCATCGCCCTCTATGCTCAGGAGCACAATCTGACAATCCGCCAGCCGAAATGGTACATCCCGGTCAGTGAGATGACACGCATGACGCTGGAAAAGACATTCGGGCCGGGTCTGGTCGACGCATACGGCAGCGATGAGACCGGCAGCTGCATCATCAAACGGCCGGGCAAGGATTACTATGACATTTGCAATGACACACACGTCGTCAACATTTATGATGACAAAAATGAGCTTGCCAACAATGGCCGCGTCATCATCACGCCGCTGTTCAAGACTGATTTTCCACTGATCAATTATGATATCGGGGACATCGCCTCCTCCTATGTAAAAGACGGCGTCCGCTATGTCACAAAGATCCATGGACGCTTAAACGACATGGTGCGCCATGAAAACGGCGAGGAGACCTCCGTGCTCGAGCTCCGGAAGATCACGAACGGCATCACCGGCATCGCACAGTTCCGCTTTACCCAGGAAAGCTACCACGACATGCGCGTGGAGCTCGTGCGCGATCCGATGGACACTGCTTACACGAAGGAAGAGATCGAAGCATTTTTCCGGAATAAGCTGCACGATACCTACGGCGATGAGTTCCGCCTGCGCATCGACTGGCTTGACGTGATTCCGCCGGATCCGAACGGCAAGCTGCGCTGCTTCGTCTGCCAGCTTCCGGTAAAGGGAGGAAAGTAATATGGCCGACGCCACAAAGGACGCTTCCTTAAACCGCCGTGCCTTCAAGGCCGGTATTTTCTACATTGCCTGTCAGCTTTTTGTGCGCGGTATCACCTTCCTGATGACACCTGTGTTCACCCGGCTGCTCTCACAGGAGCAGTACAATCAGTACAAAATTTTCGAGTCCTGGCTTCTGATCTTCGCACCGGTCATGTCGCTCTGCCTGTGGCGAAGCGTCGAATGTGCCAAGTATGATGTAAAGGAAAAGTTCAATGAATACGTTTCGAGTGTCCAGACCCTCTCATATCTGTCCATCTCGATCTTCTTTGTGATTTTTCTGATCTTCCGGAAACAGGCAGAGGCCCTGTGCGGCATGAATGATTTCATGCTCCTTATTGCTTTCCTGTATACTTATGCACACACAAGCATTTTCTACATGCAGCGCCGCGAAAAGCAAATGATGCGCTATAAGGCGAGCACGACCCTGACTGCCGCCACCGTCATTCCGGCGACCCTGCTCTCTGTGTTGCTTGTCGTGCTCGGCAAGCGCGTCGGGCACGAAGCGGATCTAATGTATCTGCGCATCGCAGGCTATTATATCCCGATGACTATCGGTGGCTTTACCGTCGCCATTTTAATGGCGGTACAGGGCAAAAAGCTCATCGACCGCTCTTATTGGAAGTATGCGCTCCGCTTCAGCCTTCCGTTGATTCCGGAAGTGCTCTCGATCCAGATCATGAATCAGGCGGACAAACTTATGGTTACGCGGATAACCGGTGATATTCCGGGATCCATCTTCGCGGTCGCCACGACAGTCTCCTACATTATCTGGATTCTGGAGGATTCCGTCTGGAATGCCTGGCTGCCGTGGATGTACGAAAAAATTGCCCGCAACGAAGCGGGCGAAATCCGCGGCTCCTGGTCGACCCTGATGCACGGCTTCGGCGTCATCTCCTGGGTGCTCGTACTTTTCGCACCGGAGATCATTTTGATCCTTGGCGGCAAAAAATATGCCGATGCCATCTGGCTCATCGCCCCGATGGTGACCGGCACATTATTCCGCTTCTACAGCTACAGCTATACCGCGATCCAAAATTTCCACAAAAAGACGAAATTCGTGGCGATCTCGACCGTATCCGTCATGTTCCTGAATGTGTT
>OLSO01001864.1_pt1 | contig 14484 bp, 20 predicted proteins | sample 1672441 | NCBI WGS metagenome assembly OLSO01 (sample SAMEA3136686, study PRJEB25190) | human gut metagenome | biome: human gut; feature: human-associated habitat; material: faeces | place: Austria | collected 2013 | reverse complement strand
ATAAGCTGTACAGTGGCAGTGATCTTCATAGGTCTTCTGGGTCTGGGCCGTGGTCTTGCCGTGGTCGGTGACATACTTGGTGACAGTCTTGTAGTTTTTCACCACGCCGTTCACCATCTCCTTGCCGGATTCGGTCACGGTGCGGGTCAGCCGGTCATACTCCTCGCTGCCCTTGCGCAGGTGCTCGGTGAGCTCGGTGGTCTGGATGGTCACCTTGCCCAGGGCGTTGGTGGTGTCGGTGTGGCCTGCGTCCTGCAGGGACCACAGCAGGGTCTCGGCGGCCTGTGCGGCGGCCTTGGTCTTTTTGGCCGCCTTGGTGGCGGCGTCCCCGGACTTGGTATAGGCCGGGACGACCACCTCCGCCATGGACTGGGCGCTGTCGGCCACGTCGGCGTTGGCGTCCGCCCAGACGGAGGACCAGTCGTTCCCGCTGGCGGTTTTAGCAATGGTGGCACCGGCGGTGGCTGCGATGGCTCCTGCACCAACCGCACCGCCTTTGCCGGTGAGGCCGTTGATAAAGCTCTGGATAAGGTTCTTGCCCCACTGCACCGCCTGCGAGGGCAGGCTCTTGATCCAGGCAAGCGCACTGGAAAAGCCGCCCTTGAAGGCGTTCAGCAGGCTGGAGCTCATGCTCTTCACGCCATTGGCCACACCGGTGAGGATGGTCTTGCCGATGTTCAGCCAGTTGATGGCCGAGATGACCGACAGCACCGCCTCCAGGATCTTTTTCCAGTTGGCCAGCAGACTGGGCACGGTCTGTACAAGACCGGCGATCAGCTGCACGATGATGGACACGCCCTGCGCCAGGATCTTGGGCATGTTATCGTTGATGACCCCGCAGATGTTGATGATGATGTCGGGCACATAGGCGATCAGGTCCGGCAGGCCTGCGATCAGGCCGTTCAGCAGCTGGGTGATGAGGTTCAGGCCGGCGTCCACGAACACACCGGCGTTGGCCCGCAATTCCTCGGTGAACTGCAGCAGCTGCGGCAGGGCATTGGACAGAAAATCCGGGATGCCCTGGGTGAAGCCCTCCGCCAGCGAGGTGACCAGCTGGGTGCCGGATTGCAAAATCTCGGGCACCAGTGTATACACCAGCTCCGGGATGCCCGCCAGCACGTTGCCGATCATGGGCAGCAGGTTGCCCACAAGGAAGGTCTGGGCCGTTTCCACCAGCCCCTGCAGGGGGGCGGTGAGATCGGCACCGGTGGACCAGTCGGCCAGCACGTTCTCGGCGGCAGCTTTCATGGCCGCAAAGCTGCCGGTCAGGGTGGTGGATGCCTCCTTGGCCGTGGTGCCGGTGATGTCCATCTCCTTCTGGATGACGTGGATGGCGCTGTACATGTCGGCCAGGTTGCCCAGGTCGTAGTGCACGCCAGAGAGTTTCTCGGCGTCCTTCAGCAGGCGCTGCATCTCGGCCTGCGTGCCGCCGTAGCCCAGCTTGAGGTTGTCCAGCATGGTGTAATTCTGCTTGGCAAATCCCTGATAGGCGTTCTGGATGTCCTGCATGGAGGTGCCCATCTTGTTGGAGTTGTCGGCCATGTCCACCATAGCCATGTTGGCCAGATCGGCAGCCGCCTGGGTGTCCTGGCTCACGCTGGACAGCAGGCTGGCGGCAAAGCTGGTGGTCTGCTCCATGTAGTCGTTGGCCGACAGGCCCACGGTCTTGTAGGCCTGGGCAGCGTAGGCCTTAACGGTGTCGGCGCTGTCCTTGAACAGCGTTTCCACACCGCCCAGGCTTTGCTGCAGCGCGCCGCCCAGGTTGATGGATTCCGAGATGATCTTGCCGATGCCGGCAGCCGCGATCACCTTTTTCAGGGTGCCCACCAGCTGGGCACCGAGGGACTGTCCGGCGGCGTCACCGGCTGCCGCAGGCTCCCCGCCCAGGGCTTCGGTGATCTTGCCCTGGATGCCCTCTGCCGAGGGCACGATCTGCACATACGCTTTTGCCAGCTCAATGCCGTCCGGCATGGTCATCCACCTCCTTTCAGGGCCGCAAGGGCGGCCTCAAACTCTTCCGGGCTGTCGTAGCTCTGCACGTCGGTATCGCTGTCCGCGGACAGGCCGTGCAGGTCTGCCAGCACAGAGGGCACCGTCCGGGTGTCGTTGCTCAGGCCCCACAGGATCTGCGTCAGGCGGTCGGCGGCGTAAGCCAGCAGTTCCGTCTCAAAGTCCACCGTGCGGCCTGCCGCCTTGCGCAGGCTGCGGCTTGTTTCCGGCAGGCCTGCGGCCAGGGTGGCGGCCAGACGCAGCGGCAGGGCACGCCAGTCCAGCACATGGTAATACTGGGCAAAATCGCAGATCAGGGCGTCCTCGTCCGATGCGATCAGTTCGGCGAGGATGCAGAGTTTTTTCCGGCGGAAAAGCTGGTCAGCAGCTCATTCAGGGCCTGGGCCACCGCCTGGGGCGGCACACGGCCCTTGTCGTTGCGCAGATGGTCATAGAGCTTCTTGCGGCCCTCGGTGCCCAGCAGGCGCTCGGTCAGGTGGCTCATGCTGAACACATTGCCGTCCTGCATCCCGGAAATGGCGTCGAACAGCTCCTGGTCCTCCAGAGCGTCGTCCTCCAGCTCGATGGAAAAACCGGATTCAGTCTTTGCAGTGATCATGCCTGCACCTCCTTGGTCTTGGCAGCGGCCTGGGTGGCGGCGGTGCCGCCCAGAATGTACTCGTAATGGGTGTTGCCCTGGGCATCCGGCACGGCGGTCAGGGTGGTGTTGTAACCCACGGCGCTCTTGGCGTAGGTGATATCGCCCACGGCGGTGACGGCGGCATCCGGGATGACGATGCGCTTGACCGCCTTGTTCTTCATCACCATCTCAATGACCCAGCTGCAGTCGGCCTGCTCCTGGCTGTTGGCCTGCACGGTGATGCCGGTCTCCAGCGTGCCGGTGACGTTGCTGTCACCATACACGGACTTGAGCACCTCCACGTTCAGGGCCTCCAGCAGGGTGTACTGGAAAGTGTCGGGCTTCTCGGTCTGCTGGGTCAGCACGGTGTCGCCGCCCCAGGCAGTGGTGTTCTCGCTGGAGGGCGAGTTGCTGTTGGTCACGCCGTCCTCGGAGGCGTAGCCCAGGCACTTAAAAGCCTTGTCCAGTTCGGTCTTGGCGTCGGTGGGCAGCGGGGTGCCCAGCGGGGCACGCCAGATGGCACCGCCCACTTTGGGCTTGGCGGCGGTTACTTTGGTTGCGTCTGCCATGTGTAGTTCTCCTTTCACAGGTCAGTAATGAGTGATAGAAAAAACGGCCTGGTAGCGGGGCCGTTTGCGGGTGGTGTCCGGGAAATTGTAGTCGGTGACCGGCCTGCAGGAGACCACTTCCGGCAGGGTGTCGGCAGCCTGCATGGCGGCCTTGATCTGCTCGTTGAGCTGGGCAGCACCTAAGGTGCCGTCATGGTCGCAGGCATTGTGGCCGTAGGACTGCACCGCCAGTGTGGCCGTGTAAATGCCCTCGTCGCAGTCGGAGCCGGTCTTTTCCAGGACACAAAAATTGCCGGAGGGGTTCTCCGGCACGGACATAAAGCAGGGAAAACCGTTTTCCCGCAGGTAATTCAGGATGATTTCTTCGATCATTTCAGGGCCTTTAAAATGGAATTGGTGTCGGCGTTCTCCTTGCGGGCGGCATAGCTTTCCGCCCGGACTTCCGCCACGGCACGGGTGGGTGCGGTGTAGTACACGGCTTCGTACCCGTCGCCCAGGCGGCTCTGGGCCGCAAAGGCAAGGCGGTTCAGGCCGTCGGCCAGTTCCTTGCTTTTCAGCAGCTTGCCGACGCCTTTCTTGTTCAGCCTGACCTTGACGTTATTCAATCCGTTCCACCTGCACTTTCTTGTTCCAGGCCAGAGGCACCATGGATCCGATGCCCTGCACGGCCCCGCCCACGGTGCAGAAAGTCTGGCCCCAGAACGCCACCCGGACATTGTTCCAGTCGTGGGCGTCGCCCTTGGGGAGGGCCAGCGTGTAGGCGATGCGCCGCCCGGTGAGCTGCAGTTCGGTGACCACCGCCTCGGAAGAGGGCTCGCCCACCAGCACATTGTGCACGGTGACGGGCGTTTCCTCATAGATCGGGGCATGGAAACGGTCCTCACCGGTCTGGGTCTTGGTGTACAGGGTGATGTCAATTCCTTTCAGCATAAGTCCTCCAGCGGGCTGCGGGCTCCGATCTTGCTCCCGACGCCCAGCAGTTTCTTTTCCAGCTTGGAAAGATACAGTTCTCCGGAGGATCCGCTGCCCATGGTCCAGCTCTGGCTGTAGCCCAGGGCGGTGGCGGTGCCCTGCGTGGCCCCCATAGGGAAACTCACGCCGTCCTCACCGTCACCCAGCGGGCGGCGCACCATCCGGCAGGACACCACACGCTTGGTGTCGGCATCCGCGTCCGGGTTGTAGTGGTCGATGATCACGGCCGCTTCGCTCAGCAGGGCAACGCAGCGGGTCTGTTCCTCTTTGGAGAGAGCACGGAAGCCGGCCTCCACATCCTGCACTTCAGCGTAAAGCATGGGAAGCACCTCACTTTGCTCTGGTCTTGCGGGCCGCCTTGGGCTTTTCTGCCGCAGGGGCAGCGGGAGGGTCCCGCGCCACCTGCTTATGGCCTGCAGCGGCGTATTCTGCCGCGCGCTCCTCCGCAACGTACATGACCGTACCGGTCAGCTGATTGATAAACTCCACCATCAGCCCGCCGCCTTAGTCAGCTTGTTGAACACGGTGGTATCGCAGCGGAAGCCCACCTCAATCTCGGCACGCACGGCAAACATGTTCTGCTGGAACAGGTTGATGGAGGTGCCGCCGTCATCCAGGGTAGCCTGGTCTGCAATGGCGATCTGTACGCCCTCCACGGTGCCATACACCGCCTGGGTCCAGTCGCCGGCAAAACCGACCACATCCGGCGCGCCGGAAACATACGCGCCCTTGCTCTGCACGGTCTTGGAGCCCAGGATCATAGGCACGGCACCCTCGGCCACGCTGTTGATGAACAGCGGGCGCTTGTTGCCGTCCACAGCATTCAGCAGCAGGGCCTTGCCCTTGGGGGACAGCACCCAGCCGTTCAGGATGCCGTTGTGGTCGGCAATGTCGGCGTCAGCGGCCACCAGACCGGCGTAGGCGTCGGTGCCGATCTCCTGCGCGGTGCAGGCTTTCAGGGTGTCGAAGTTGGAGCCGGGGGCCGTCACGCCGCCGAACACGGTGGCGTCGAACTTCTGAGCCAGCGCCAGCGGCAGGCGCTTCACCAGCTCGTCGTACAGGGCCGGCACATCGCGGCGGAACTGGTTGGAAAAGGGCACGATCACGGCCAGCGTGTAGGGCTGCATGACCTTGGTGGCCAGAGTGCCGCGCTTGACCGGCTTTTTCTCGGTCTCACCCACCCAGGCGGCCTCGGGGTCGCCGGTGATGATGGGGATGGTCGTGCCCAGGCCCGGCAGCTTGATGGAGCGGGCCAGTGCCATGACGGCAGAGCTCTCCTGGGTCTTCTGCAGGATCTCGCTGGACACCTCGCCGGGCAGGGTGATGGTGGTCGTGCGGTTGATATCGGTTGCTGCCATTGTAAATAATCTCTCCTTTACAGGTTACTTGGTCACCTGCTCGAACCAGTCGGCAAACTGCTGACGGGTGGAGCAGGTGGGGGTGTGGTGAGGGTCACCGCCGTCCCGGACGTTGGGGTAGCCGGGCTTTGCAAACTTGAGGATGGCCTGTGCCTGTGCGGTGCAGGCTTCCTCGGTGTCGCCGCTGAGCAGGTCAGCGGGCACGCCGGTGGCAGCGGACACCTTGGCGCGGACTTCCCGCAGGGTGTTGGCGCTGTTCAGGGCGTCCAGCTGCTGCTGGAGCTTTGCGGCCTTCTCGTTTGCTTTCTGCAGCTCAGTCTTGCCTGCCTCCTGGGCGGCATCGAACTGGGCTGCCTTGGCTTTCAGGTCGTCGTAGTCGGCGTATTTGGAGCGCTCACGGGTCAGCCGGTCGGAGATGATGGCGTTCATCTCCGCCTGGGTAAAGGTGCGCTCGGTCTGCTGCTCTCCGGCAGCGGGGGTGTTTTCCTGATGCACAGTTTCTGCCATAATGGATTCTCCTTTCCGGCTTTACCGCAGCCGTGGCGTTGTGAATGATAGGCCGGCAAAAACACCGGCACATGGCACCGTCTGCAGGGTTCGGGCCTGCGGCATCCGGTTTTGGAGACCGGCGCTCTGCCTCTGAGCTAAGACGGCATGAAAAAAGCACTGTGCATTTTTTGCACAGTGCTTAAAGAAAAAGGACGAGATCAGCGGTCAATTGCGGTAACGATCAGAACCAGCACGATCCAGATGGCAAGGCTGATCCAGAGTGGTGACAGCACCCAAAGCCATGACCAGTGAATAAAACCAGTCAACTTTAAGGCGATAAAGAGAATACTCAGCAGGCCGCAAAAGCCGATGCCAGAGTTGGAACCAGAGTGCTTATCCATAGAGTGCCTCCTAAAAATGGGCAAAAGAAAACCACGGTGCGTGTGCATCGTGGTTCAGCGGATGGGAAGAATCAAATACGCCCCTGCTCTTTTAATTTTGCAATTTCCTCAGGCGTCAATTTCCGAAATTTGACAGGCTCTTTTGCCCATGTTTCCTGACGCTCCTGCCAAGCAAGTTCGCCTTCCGTCATATGTTTGTTATCTTTCATGGCAAAATCACCTCCAACACAACTTCTTTCTCTTTTGATAATAATACTCTATACAAGGTGTCTTTGTCAAATAAAAGTTCTCGTTGCTCCTTGAATTTGCTTAACGGTTCAACATATCCAGCCAGAGAACCAGACCTCGCACAAATTGTAATGCGAAAGTCTTTTTTCAAAGAGCCGCTTTTCACTACGGATGTGCTGTAAAATTGTCCGGGGCAAACAATATCTCCCACCTGCATCCCGTCGAAAGGATTGAATTCCATTGCCCGATAGCACAAAACATCATGCTCCAAGGGACTGCGTTTTAGTGCATCAGAGATTCGCTCAGCATACATGCGCAGATGGGCATCTTCTTCTGAATCGCCGCGCAGCATTCGGTTGATGCGTTCAAAGAAACGGTTCGGCCTTTGATCTCCGGGGTTATATGTATACTTTTGTATGGCGTCTTGTTCGGCAGCAGAGAGCTTATCAATCCACGGCTGGGCCTCTTTACGGAGAACATCGACCACCTGATTTTCAGGAAGCGGATTAAAGTTTTGGATTTTGGGTAAGGCATTTTTCACGGCATACGCCGCCCGCTTCTGGGCATTGATGGCATCCTTCCGGGCAGCATAATCAATGCGGCGCATGGCGTTGATGTCGCCGCCGGCGGCATTGTACTGCGCCAGATACTTTTCGGGGTCATACCCGGCCACGGTGGTGCGGTGATCAAACCGGATGGCAAACTCGCAGTCGCAGTTGGCGTGGATGTGCTGGGCATGACCGCCCTTCAACACTTTATCGCTGGCTTTCTGCCAGCCGTTGGACGCCAGCGTGATGCAGAACGGGCAGGTGTCCCCATGGGGCACCCAGGCCCACTCAGCACCGTCCCGGGCGGCATTGCGCAGGGAGGTGTCCGCCCCGGCACGCTTGACCAGACGGCTGACGCCGTTTGGCAGGTTGGCGGGGTTCTGGTCCTTGGTGGCGTTCACCATGCGGGCCACCTCGTTGTAACTGGCGGTCTCGGCAGGCTCTGCCGCGGGCACCAGAGCACCCTGTGCCTCGGCCAGGGCATCGTACATCTGGCAGGCCAGCTCCGCACTGCCCTCACCGTACTTTGTCACAAGGCCGTAGGCGTAGGCGATCAGGTCCGCCGTGTCTGCGGTGCCGTGCCGGTCGATGTAGTCCCGCATGAGCTGCCCGGCTTTCTGGTTCAGCCGGGACAGGCGGGTGATGTACTCATTCCACGTTTTCGCTGAGATCTGCATCTTCCATCTCCATCAGCAGTTTCTGTCCGCGCTGGCGCTGCTCCTGCGCCTTGATGCGCCGGATGTCCGCCTGATCAAAGCCGATCATCTCCAGGAATGTGTCCGTGCCGGCAAACTCCTGCCGGGCGGATGCGATCTTGATGGCAGCGTCCGCCGTCACCGCCACGCTGGGCATGGCTGGGTTCTTGAAATGGGCCACAATGCCGGTCTCTTCCTCGGTCAGGTCGGCAAGAGAGCACTCCCGGGCCACCGCCTGCGCCATGCGGGCGATGGTGCACAGAGCGTCCCCGTTGCCGGTGTTGAGCTGCTGCGTCAGCAGCACCAGCGTCTGGCTCTGGGCCAGAATGGCGTCGCTGCTGGTGGGGTTGGCGTCGTTCACCACGCCCACATCGGTGACGGTCAGGCCGGTGGCCGCTGCAAACTGGGTAGCCGTCATGCGCATCTTTTCCACATGGGGCGTCAGGCTGCCCTGCGCCAGCTGACCCAGCACCGGGTTTTCGCCAGTCTCGGGGTTCGAGGTGGCCGCAATGATCGACCCGATGTAGGTCTTGAATTTGTTGCTCACAATGGCGTCATACTGCTCATCGGTCACACCCAGAATGTATTTCTGCGGGGTGGTGTCGAACTCCAGTGCAATGGTGGCGTTGGCTGCCGTGCGCACATAGTCGTCGATCAGTGCCCGGATGGGGCGCTTGAGGCGGCTGCGGCCAAAGGGCTTGGAGTTGGTGGCGTTCCAGATCAGGGGTTCCATCAGCGGGCGGCCCATGGGGTGGGGCTTGCGTTCCGCCGTCCAGAAGCTGCCGTTGCCGCGCAGCACGATGAGGTCCGTGTCGGTGTAGAAATACACCAGCGTGGGCCGCCAGGCGTCCTCGAAGTGTTCATCCTTCACGGTGTCGATGATGGCCATGCCGCAGTCGATGCGGCCCTTCTCGCCGCTCCAGAGGGCCGAAGCCATGGCGGGCGAGTGGAACCGGACACGGCAGCCAATGTCTGCATCAGCGGAAAGGGTGGCAAACACGCAGCCGTATTTCAGCTCGTCCCGGCAGGCCTTGGCGTACTCGGCCACCAGACGGTTATCGGCCACCAGCTTCGCCAGGCCGTCCAGGCTGCCGCCGGTGCCCACAAAGCCGTCAAACATGCTGCGTGCAGCCAGCACATCCACGGCCTTCTGGCCCCAGCTGCAACCGACTTCCAGATTGCGCAGGCCCTGCGGCAGGGCAATGCCGAGGTTCACATCCCGTAGGGAGATGTGCCCCTCATAATACTTGTCTTTGGTGGCGTTGCGGCTCTGGTGGTAGTTGTAGGCCGCGGCCAGGTCCTGCAGCTGTTTCTGCTCTTCCTGCGTCAGCCCCGGCACATGGCCAAAATTCAAAGTTTGCATTGCGTTCCTCTTAACCGATCTTCATCTTGCGGGTGGGGTTCCGGCGGCTGGTCTTGGCACCCCAGAGGGCCAGGGCACAGGCTTCCACCGGCAGGCTGTCGTCGTCACCAAAACCATAGCCCCCGCCGATGGGCCGCTTGACGGCGGTCACGGCGCTCGCATCCAGCGTGGTCTGGGGTTTGTACCAGGTCAGCGCTCCCTCGTTGACGCTGTTGGTGAAGCCGCTCACGGCGGCAATGATGTCCCGGGCGGCAGGGCGGATGACGGAGTTCTTTGCCCGCCATACCTCCTTGATGCGCTCCACCAGCACGTCCACGCCGTTGCGGCCGTCAATGACCACACAGCTGGCTTTGCCGTACCGGTCGTTCAGCCAGTCGGCCAGCCAGGCAAGGCCCTGGCCGGAGGGCCGCAGCTCGATGAGGGACACCCGGGCGGGGCCCTCTTTGGGGATCACGGCACCGCACAAGCAGACGGCGCTGCCGTCCGCTGCAAACTTGACGCCGTAGGCGGTCTTGCCCTCGGGCTTCGGATCCTCGCTGGCACAGGCTGCCCAGGCGGTGCGGTCGATGGCGTAGTCCAGATGCTCCGTGGTTTCCGGGCTCCACCAGCCCAGACGTTCCCGGGCAAAGGTGTCCGGGTCCAGCTGTTCAGCCTCGCCCTCAATGGTAGAAAACTGGATGCGCCGCCCGAGGGCCGGGTTTGCGGCTGCCCAGCGCTCCGGGTCCTTCACGTTGCCGATCTCCGGCACCGAGAACTCGAACCAGGCGGCTTTTTGGGCGTCGCCGTCCAGCGCGCGCCGACGCAGCGCACGGAACACGGTGCCCACGGCGTCCGGGCCCGGCGGCGTGCCTACATAGATGGTCTGGGGGTTCAGGCTGGCTGAAATGGCCGGCAGGAAAGAGCCCTGGGCGGTCTCGTCCAGCTCCTGCGCCTCGTCGAAGATGAGCAGGTCGCCGTGCTGGCCGCGTCCGCCGTTGCGGGTGCGGGCCAGAAACTTGATACGGGCACCGCTTTTCAGGATGATCTGCTCCCGGCCCAGCGCCGTCTTGATCTCGGCCACATGGCGGCGCAGCTTGGGGCTCTCGAAAAAGGCCCGCATTTCCTCAAAAGTCTCGGTAGCGGTCTTTTGCAGGTGGGCCGTGTAAATGACGGTCTCGTTGAACAGCAGCATGCCGGCTTCCGCGCGGCCCTGCACCAGTAGGCTCTTGCCGTTCTGGCGGGGCACGCTGCCGCCCGCAGTGGGGGCAGACCATTTGCCGGACACCGTGCGGCCCATCCAGTCGTCCAGAATGTCGCTCTGCCACGGATCCAGCACGGTGCCGCCAGCACACAGGATGCGCACGGCGTCCTGCCCGTCGGTGGCGTTATACGGCGGTGCGATGTGTGCGGACGGCTCCTGGCTTCCCATCACTTTCCCGCTGTGCGAGGATCTCGCTGATCTCGTCCGTGTCATCTGCTGCTCCTTCGATCTCTTCTATCTCCCGGATGGTCTCCCGGTACTGGCGTGATAATGTCGCAAGGTCCCGCATGCTTTCGCATGTATCAATGGCCTTGGCCAATGTATCACGCAGTTTCTTCAGCTGTTCCAACCGGTTTCCTTTCCGGCTCACGGTATACAGCGGCATCCGTCCGGGCTCCTTTCTGTGAGTTGCAATGTTTGCACAATAGCTGCACGTTTTCGAGGACATCCGAGCCGCCGTGCTTCAAAGGGATAATGTGGTCTACAGTAGGATATTTCCGCCCATAGCTCACACGGCCGTTCTTGCCGACCCACTTGTCCTCCGGGTCAACAAGACAGCCGCAGATTGCGCACCGGTTGCTAAACATAGGTGCGATTTCTGGCCAGCGTATCGGCTTCGTGTGTGTAGATGGCCGGGACCTGAATTCTATGTATCGGTTCCGGTTGTGCCTGCTCTGGGAAATAAGCCGGTTTGAGCCGGGTGTGTACTCGACGGTTCCCCATTTACTGTTGGTTCGTTTTCGGGACTGGCACTCTTTGCGCTTGAGATACTGCGCATGTTCGGCACGGGAGCAGGCAGCACACCGGCAGCCGTGGTGCACATACATGGACCGGGTGCCGTGTCTGGCTGTCTTGACTTCCATGCGTGCCTCCTGTGGATTTTGCCCCTCGTGTAAATCGGCGCTGGACAGCACAGGGATCGCCGAGGGCGGGGGCGGGGGCCCTCCCCCACCCCTCACCAGTCACCGTCTGAAACCTTCGGAACGCGCAGGAATTTGCCCGATTTTGGGCCGTTTTGATCGGTTTTGTTGCCCTTTTGCGCATTGCAAAACCAGTGTGCGGGTTGAAGGTTCGACCAATCTTCGGCAGCTGCCCGCGCGGACGGGTAGCCGAACTCCCGCCAGCGGGAAACCGGCTTGATCTCGTCCACCACGAAGGATAGCGGATGCTGTGCGTCGGAAGGTTCGTCATAATGAATCGGCCCGAAACGCCCGTGACAGATGCCGCATTCGCCGCCCATCGCCCGGAGCCGGGCCCGGTTGCGCCGCCGCAGCTGGCCGTTGGCATAGCGCGGGTTGCCCATGCGGTTCACCTCCTGACAGACAAAAAGCCTGCACATGGCAGGCAGCTCTCGCCCCGGCAAACACCACCGTGGGCCTTTTGCAGGGCCGGGGTGTCTGACAGAGGAGGGCAGGGTATAAAATGCCCCCGGGGTACAAACGAGGCCCGGGGGGTGGTAAAACAAAAGCAGCCCCGGAGGACGGCCATAAAGCAAAATAAGCAGCACCTGTGCACCAGTTTGTTGGACAGCGGATACAGGATGGTGCTGCTGTGTCCGGAACGTACGCCGCCAGACACCCGGCGTGCTGCACGGCCCCCTCACAGGGCACGCAGATGGAGCCGTTGGGCGGATTTGAACCGCCACCCACACGCCCCCGCCGGAGCTTGGTTAGATGCCTCGGATGTACCGGGTGGTAAACTAGCAGTGTGGTGTCACCAGCGTTGTCCCGCCTTAAATGGGCGGCGCTCTGCTTGAGCTACAACGGCATAGAAGCCGCTCCTTGGTCTCGAACCTTCCGCGCCTGTTTCAGCGCGCGAATCCCGGCCAACACCCGGGTCAGAGCGGCATATAAAAGCCAGCACGTTTCCATGCTGGCTTGGGACTGACGCACATCCAGCCGGAAAGCCTGAACCGGCTTGTGGATTCTATGGCCTCCGACGGCGTGCGGAGGTTCGACGAGGAAGGGAAGGAAAGAACCTTTCTCCCTCACACGCCAGCCAAAAGTGGGGATGGGCCCATGCGTCAGGGAAGCACCGCCTACGGGGTCGGCGGCAAACTGGTGTTCCGGGACGGATTTGAACCGCCTGCTTGCTGCTTCAATAGGCTGCTGCTCTCCCTGTTGAGCTACCGGAACATAGAAGCAGCCCGCGCGCCGCGTGGTCAAGCAGCGGGGACACGGTGCGGAGACTGCGTAGATCGGTTTGCCTTTACGGCTTTGCCGATGGTACAATTCAACCACAGAGTTTGCTGCCCTGTAAATGCCGCTGGGCGTAAAAAACAGGGCGCTTCAGGTTGTGCGGATTGCACAAATCAACTAAGATTCAGCTCGGTTACGACCTCGGCAAGCTGATGCAGACCGGCAGAAATCGCGTGGGAGACTTTTTCAGGGCCGGAATAGCCGACCATCGGCGCAATGTCTGCCTGCTTTTTTCCCTCGACGTAATACAGGATCAGGCAGCGGCTGCGCTTGATGGACGCCGGGTCTGCATGGAGCATGTAGGCCACTTCAATGGCTTCCTTCTGCATCTCGGCGTACTGGCATTTCAGCTCGGCAAGGTGCTGCTCGGCATCCATGGCAGCATCGCTGTTGCGGCCTACCTTGTCGCTGGTGCCGGAGCGGCCCGGTGCGCCGGATGTGCCGGATGTGGTCGTGGTGGCGGCATTCCGCAGGCTTGCAATGTGCTCTTGCTGCTGGCAGATCCGTGCCCGCATTTTCGGCAGGCGTTCAAACCACGCCCGCAGCTGCTGCACATTGCTGGCTTCGCCCGGCTTTGGTTCGTCGCTCTCAGGTGTCCATTTGCGGATCATGCGTTGTCCTCCATTTCTTCCAGCTTCCTCAGCAGCCCGTCCACGTCATACCGCCAGTGCACCCGCAGCTGGTGCTGCTCCACCTCGATGCCGTGCAGGGCGGCCCACTGCCACGGAATACTTTTGCGGGTCTGGGTCCGCAGAAAGTCCAGCACGGCGCTTGCGGGCACCGCAAAGGTGCGGTCCACCTTGCCACGGTAGTTGATGACCACATGGGCTGTCTGGCCCCTGTAGGCCGCCGCAGCGGCCATGTCGGTGATGTGCTTCAGCTTGTGGTATTTCTGTTTGTCTCGGTCGAACCGGCCCAAAATCTTTTCTAACGGGATGCTGGGCGTCTCGATGGTCTTTAACTCGAAATAGTGGTGCATGGGGTAGCGGTAGACGTCAAAGTCACAGATGTTGTCAATGGAAAAGCTCAGGCTCTCGTTGCCGCCGTAGTAGCTGGCGGCGCTGTCCTTCAGGCGGTAGCACCACGCATCCGACGGCATGGATTTCTTCCAGTCCGCTTCAAACTGTTTTCCGGTGTTCAAATCCTTCTCCTTTCGGTACAGCTGCCGGAGGGCGGCCCCGGCGGTGGGGTCCGGGTAGTATTCAGAGTTCCGGTACATGGGGGCCGTCCTCCTTTGCTGTGCTCTTCTTCAGCCGCTTCAGGCTCTGTTCAATGGGCGTGGTCAGGAAGTCGTTCCCGCCGGGCTCCGGGCGGCTCACGGGCCGGTTCCGCCCGCTCCCGACGGGATGGGCTTTCCGGTAGTCCTCCACCGAGCGGTACTTGCCGGCCTCTGCCTCCTGCAGCGCTGTGCGCACATAGTCCCAGCTGTGGCCGCCCAGATCCGCGCACCTGCCGATCACGGCAGACACCAGCTCATAGCCCAGCCGGTCGGCGTATTCTGTCAGCTCGGCCTTGCCTTTGCCGTTCAGCTTGCCGATGCTGCTCTCGAACTCTATCACAAGGGGCTGTGTCGTCGTCCTCGTCCGGGTCGGCTGCGCAGCAGACGAGGACTTGTTAGCTTGTTGGTTGGTTATAATGGTTAAGTTGTTGTCGGTCGCCTGTCGGTTGCCTGTCACCTGCCTGTCACTTTGCCTGTCACCAGCAACGATGGATGTATAATTATTGATTGATATGACGCTGTATTTTGACCCGGTTTTGACTGTCAGATACCCTGTCACCTGTAGGTGCTTCAGA
>OLSO01001860.1_pt1 | contig 14510 bp, 8 predicted proteins | sample 1672441 | NCBI WGS metagenome assembly OLSO01 (sample SAMEA3136686, study PRJEB25190) | human gut metagenome | biome: human gut; feature: human-associated habitat; material: faeces | place: Austria | collected 2013 | reverse complement strand
ACCAAGGACAGCAAGTGCTACATCATACGGTGTTCGACCACCAAGGCTTTCTCTTGGGGTTGAATTTATGTGGTCTACGATAGTTCTTAAATCCCATTGTGTGAGATATTCAAAGCTAGTCTTTTTAGGAAGAATCATTCGAAGCATGGTATGTGTCTGTTCGATGCCGCCTTTTTGACTGCTTCTCATCGGATCACAGTAATAGATGCTTGACCGCATAATGCCATTAATGCCGTTTTCGAGAGACTCCGGATCTCCGAATTCGGATCCGCGATCCGTAAGAATCGTGTTGAATAAGATATATGCCAAGCTGGCGTTCCAACTTGTTAAAAACAAGTTTTACGGTACCTTTGGTGCATCTGTTCATAATGAATGCAAGAAACAGTTTTTCACGGGTTAAGAAGAATGTCAGGATTCCTTTATCAAGGTAAGAATATAGAGTTCTCACGGACATATCGAGTTCTGGATGATTCGTCATAATCTGATATGGAGACTGGCCCTGAAAAATCAGGGGCGTGATGACCATATCTTCCTGATGCAGTTCGTGTCTGGTTATGTTTATACCGGCCCTGGACTGTGAAAGACATTCTTTGTATTTGCAATCTTCGAGAGTAAGATGTTTTTGATTACCGGGAATATATTTGCTCATGCTAGTTCTCCTTCTACTGCTGTCAGAAGGACAACTGCTTTACATTATTCAGACCGTGTGATATACTATATAAAATTCGACAATTGTCACGGATATCTGATGACAGGTGTTTGTCAGGAGTTTTGTATACAGAGAATACAGACTGCGCGTTGGCGGGATATTGCCGATGCGCAGTCTTTTTTAGTGATGCAGTTGAGGAGAGAAACAGGTATATGGGGATAGCTCGGAAAAAAAAGAAGAAAACATTGAAGGCAAAAATGCTTGGCATATTGACGATGTGTGCGATGACAAGCCTTCTGGCTGCGGTAATTGTATCCTATATGGAACTGAGAATGATACAGAATGACAGTATAGAGGATAACATGAAAATGTATCTGGATCAGATTACGAAGAATACGGATGAAGCCTATTATGATATGATCAGTATTGTAAACTATATGGGACCGGGCGGTCTGATCGGAAACGTAACGGACAGTTATCTTGATGCTGTGGATAATTTTGACAGGTTTGTTGAACAGAGATCCCTTAGACAAGAACTTTTGGGATTAGGATATGTCAACACAAAACTGGTAGGCGCTACCTATTATGACAAGGAAGAGAAAAAGGAACTTATCAGCGGTATGAATGTCAGAACACTGGACGGAAGACAGAACGCATTGCCTAAGGTTGTGAAGTGTGCGGGAAATGTTATGCAGGCAGCCCATGCGTCTTTTCTTGGGAGTAGTGAGAAAACAGTTTTTTCCGTCATGAGGGAAGGAGTTTTGGGCAATGGGAAAAAACTGGAAATTTACACAGAAATAGAGGCTGATATGAAGACCCCGGAAGAAATAAATAAGGAAGGATATCCCTACACTTATATTCAGACGGATGAGAGAGGGGTTGCACAATACAGCGTAAATCCTGTCATTATACAGGGACAGAAACTGTTTTCTGCATCACTCTCAAAGGGGGAGTATGAAGTCCAGACGAGAGAGGGCTATAAGATCATGGCATACCGGAGTCAGATGGGATACATTAATGCAGTGGCACTGCCGGACAATATATATCACAAGAAGAGTAACCAGTGGAGAATGAAGATGACACTCATCATAGTTGTAACGTTTCTGCTCTTTTCCATGTCTGTCCTCTATCTTTATCGTATGATCTGCCGACCACTGAGTCAATTCCGCAGACAGATGGTGCAGATTGGGGATGGCGCTCTTCAGGCAGTACATGAAGAGTCGGACATTGCAGAGTTTGACAGCCTGATGAGGGAAGTAGAACAGATGAAGAGACAGATTGAGAATCTTATCAGCAATATGGTAGAAAAGGAAAAAAGCATACAGAAGATAGAGTTTGAGAAACTTCTCTATCAAATTAATCCTCATTTCCTTCTCAATACACTGAATTCGATTCAGTGGATGGCACAAATGAGTCACCAAAGAGAGATCAGTGAGTTTGTACAGAGACTAAAGAAGCTTCTTTCCTATAATCTGGGCAAAGAAGGCCGCCAGACAACGTTGCGGATGGAGTTGGAGATTGTAAAGGAATATATTGCACTTCAGCAGATGCGGTATGATTTTATTATTGAGATGAATATAGAAGATGGCAGTTATCTTGACCAGCCAACGGTCCGTATGCTTTTTCAGCCACTTGTGGAGAACGCGATCCGCTATGGTCTTGGGGATGATGAGAAGATCAGCATCCAGGTGTTTGAAGATGTGGCAAGGCATTTTGCTGTTGTAACTATCTCTGACAGCGGAAAGGGACTGAATCAGGAGGAGATTGATGAGATCAACCAGCCGTTTGATTATGACTGGGGATACTGGAAGAATGAGAACAGAGGTATCGGACTGCGCTACGTCAAGGCTATGCTGGAATCATTTTATGATGGACAGACGAGTTTGTTTGTAAACAGCAAAAAAGGGTTCGGAACCAAAATTACGATCCTTCTTCCTGTCCGGGAACCGGAAGAAAAAAAAGAGAAAGACAAAGAGGTTACATTGGAAGAAAATAAGGTGGGACAGACAGATGAACGTATTGATTGTAGATGACGACAAACTTGCCAGAAAAGGTCTGGTTGCTATTATGGACTGGAAAAAGTATGGATTCGAGGTAGTGGGAGATGTACAGAATGGGAGAAAAGCCCTTGAATTTCTCCGAAATCATCCGGTGGATATTGTATTTACCGATATAGATATGCCGGAAATTGATGGACTGGAACTTATGCAGATGTGCGGAGAGGAATTTCCGGAAATTAAATTTGTAATTCTTTCTGTATATGAGAGTTTCAGTTATGCACAGACGGCAATCCGTATGGGTGCGTTAGACTATATCTCAAAGATCAGTTTTTCCCCGGAAGAGTGTGGAACGATACTGGAACGGGTCAGAGCAAAGTACATGCAGACATGCAGAGATGGACATGCAGAAGAGGAAAAACAGGAAAAAGTTGAGGAGGAAAAACAGGAAGAAGTTGAAGAACTGAACAGAAGATGGATGCACACCAGATGGATTTTCAGTGAGAAAGAATTTGAAGATCTCTGTCAGAAAACAAAAGAAATCAGTCTGCGGAGTGCGGAGAGGATTTTTGTTAAGAGTTTTCATAATATTCAGCTCCTGTCAGATGGAGAAGGGGAATTTCCATCGATGGATACGGTTGAAGAGATGCTGGACTGGGTGCACCGCTGGAGGGAACATATTTATGAAGAGAGTCTTAGCTCATCACAGAAAAATGATATCAGTGCTTTTGCAGCGGTTATCAAGTATGTGGATGGACATATCGGGGAGAATCTTCGCTCTGAAGACGTGGCAGAACGGATAGGGATGAGCAGGAGTTATTTTAGTACAAGGTTTAAGGAGATGACGGGGGAAACATTTCACCAATATGTGATACAAAGGAAAATGAAGACTGCGGCGGAATGGATAGAGGAGGGAAAGAATAGCATTACAAGGATTGCCGTAGAACTTGGATATGATAATTTTCATTATTTTGCAAAAGTATTTGCACGGGAGCATGGGTGTATGCCTTCGGAATACAGAAAAGAGAGTAAAAATGTCTGATTTTCATCGGACATTTTTTTTGTGATAAAAAATATTTGGTAAAATTAGAAACAATATCATCTAGCAGGATATGGGGGAAGAAGATAAAATAATTAAAAAAAGAAAGGGAGGTATCATAGTGTATATTAAACAAAAAGGAAGGGAGGTTTACTCATGTACATTAAAAGGTTTGTGAAACATTATTACATAATGCTGGTACCGGCTTTCCTGTGGCTGTTCTTTTTCAGTATCGTGCCTATGTTTGGAATCGTGATGGCTTTTCAGGATTATAATCCGGGACAGGGCATCCTGCATTCCAAATTTGTTGGTCTGGCTAATTTTAAGTATATGTTTCAGATGAGTGACATTATACAGGTTTTACGTAATACAGTAACTATTGCTGTGGGTAAGATCATTGGAAATATTATTTTCCCACTGATCTTTGCATTATTATTAAATGAACTGGCATTGAAAAGACTGAAGCGTCCGATTCAGACAATCGTATACTTACCGTATTTTCTGTCCTGGGTTATTCTTGCAAAGATCGTGCTGAACATTTTCGGTTATACAGGACCGATAAATCATCTGATACAGCTGTTTGGCGGTGACCCGATTAATTTCTTCGGGGAAGCAAAGCTGTTCCAGCCGCTGGTGATTGGTACGGACATCTGGAAAGGGTTCGGTTATAATACAGTAGTTTATCTTGCTGCTATCCTGGGTGTTGATAAATCATTGTATGAAGCGGCAGCAGCAGATGGTGCCGGCAGGTTTAAGAGGATATGGCATGTGACGCTGCCGGGTATAAGGACGACAGTAGCACTTCTGGCTATCCTGTCTCTTGGCAATGTATTAAATGCAGGATTTGACCAGATATATAATCTGTATAACCCATTGGTATATTCAACAGGAGATGTTATTGATACATGGGTATACAGGGCTGGTTTACAGAATCTGCAGTATTCTCTGGCAACAGCAGTCGGATTATTCAAGTCTGTGATTAGTGTCATATTGATTGCTCTGGGTTACCGGCTTGCAGATAAATTTACCGGTTATAAACTGTTTTAGGAGGTGGTATCTATGATTGAGAATAAAAGCCTCGGATCCAAGATTTTCGATGTTTTGAATGTGGTGTTCCTTGTTATAGTTATGTTGATCTGTATTATGCCTGTATGGTATGTCCTCTGTGTATCCCTGAGCAGCAGGGAAGCCGTTAATGCAGGAAAAGTTGCTTTCTGGCCGGTTGGCTTCAATCTGCTCTCCTACCAGAAGATTTTGGGAGAAGGTGGATTTTTGGGTTCGTTCCTGATATCTATAAAAAGAGTAGTACTGGGTACTGCTATCAGCATGGTATGTATTCTTATGGCAGCGTTCCCGTTGTCAAGAACGAAAAAGCAGTTCCCCCATAAAGAAATCTTCATGTGGATTCTTGTATTTTGTATGTTATTCAACGGTGGTACTGTTCCATGGTATATCACTATGAAAAGCTACCATCTGATGGACAGTATCTGGGGACTGGTGCTGGGAACAGGACTACAGGTGTTTAATGTAATCCTTGCAGTGAACTTTTTTAAAAATCTTCCACCAGAGCTGGAAGAAGCATGTTTTATTGATGGCGGCGGACCGTGGAGGAATCTGATATCCATATACATACCGCTGGCAAAACCGATGGTGGCAACCATTGCACTTTTTACCATGGTCATGTACTGGAATGAATTCTTCCAGGGAATGGTCCTGAGTACAAGACAAAGCAGTTACCCATTGCAGACCTATATCCAGCAGATGGCTGTAACACTGGATTATTCTACAATGAGTGTAGAACAGATCGCACAGGCGATGAAATTAAATAATCTCTCATTGGATTCAGCAAAGATATTTATAGCTATGATACCGGTACTGATTGTATATCCATTCCTGCAAAGATATTTTGTAGATGGTATTACACTTGGATCAGTAAAAGGATAAAAAAAGGAGGAAGAAGAAGTATGAAACAGAAACAGATTATCGCACTTGTAAGTGCGACAGCACTAGTTGCGACTGCGCTGGCAGGATGCGGCAAAACATCAGAAGAAAACACACAGAAAACAGCAGTAGGTGAGGCAGAAGGAACAGCCAAGGAAGATCTCCCATTTTCAAAATATGCAGAGCCAGTAAAGGTCCATCTGGGCGGTTCAATGAATCCAAATGCGAAGATTCCTGACGGAATGAGCTATGAGGATAATTCCTATACAAGACTTTTGAAGAAAGACTTAAATATCGATGTCGTATACGACTGGGTTGCATCCTCATCTGACTTTGAGGAGAAAATGAACCTATGTATCGGAAGTGGTGCGATTCCTGATCTGATGAATGTCAATGCTACACAGTATAGGGCACTTCTGAAATATGATATGATCCAGCCGCTTGATCAGTATTTTGATGACTATGCTTCAGATACGTTGAAAGGATATGTAGAATCCGGTGGGGATAAACTGAAAGAATGTATTACTAATGATAAGGGAGAGATAATGGCAATCCCGGCTCCGAGTATGATGGTAGGAGAAATGAACGAAATGTGGATTCGTCAGGATTGGCTGGATAAGCTTGGGCTGGAGGTTCCAAGAACCTGGGATGAAATGGCAGCAGTGGCAGAAGCATTCGTGACCCAGGATCCGGATGGCAACGGAGAAGATGATACCATTGGAATTCTTGGACCAGGCAATTCAGATCATTTGAATGCAACTGTAGCAAACCAGTTTGGACTGGATCCATTGTTCAGCAGCTGCCAGTCTTATCCACAGTACTGGCTGCAGGATGAGGATGGAACTGTAAAGTATGGTTCAATTCAGCCGGAGACCAGAACAGCCCTGGAAAAAATCCAGAAATTGTATAAAGATAAACTGATTGATCCGGAAATGTTTGTCAGAAATGACTGTAAGGAGCCTCTTCTGGCTGGAAAGGTCGGAATTTTCTTTAATGCATGGTGGGGTGGTTATACAGTGGCAGATGCTACACTGGCAGGAGAAGCAGACTGGAGAGCATACTTTACACCATTGGCCGAGGATGGAAACTATTATACCCATATGCCAAATCCTACAAATAAATATGTAGTGGCAAGCAAAAACTGTAAGAATCCGGAGGCTGCATTTAAGATTGTTAACTATCTGATTGCTAATGAGCAGCAGTGGGTAGATGATGGCATTTCCTCCACAGAAATGGGTACTTCAGATTTTTATCCTTTGTATAATGGCTACGATAATGCAGATGAGATTGAAGTATCCACTGAGACTCTGGAAAAATATCTTGCAGGAGAGATTACAATGGATGATGTCGATTTCTCACAGCACAAACTGTTAAAGAGTGATATGGAAGCAGTTAAAAAACTGAAAAAAGAACCTTATGATGATTTCAGCCTGGATAAATGGAATCTGGACAGTGATATTGCAAAAACTAATCTCCCGAGACTTGTATCACTTCTGGTTGGAGGAGCTTCCTATGTAAATGATAAATATGTACCGGTTTACAATGCATATAATGGTCAGACAGAAACCATGGAAGCCAAATGGGCAAACCTGAAGAAGATGGAGGAAGAGACTTTCGCAAAGATCATTACGGGAAAAGCAGATATCAGCGAATTCGATACTTTCGTTAAAAACTGGAAGAGTCAGGGTGGTGACCAGATTCTTAAAGAAATCAACGATGAATTAAGTAAGTAAAAGAGACGGCGGCTGATGGTGTTCATTAGCCGCTGTTCCTTAATTGGAGGTATAAAATGCGGGAAAACAAAGTAATCTACGGGCTGATAGGATATGGTGGAATGGGCAGATGGCATACAGAAATCCTGTCAAATGTACCGGAAATTGAAATTGGTGGTATCTATGATATCAAGGAAGAAAAGAGAATAGAAGCAAAAGAAAAAGGTTTTTCTGTGTATGGCTCGGAAGAGGAAATGTTATCAGACCCGGATATTGATGTCGTGCTGATTGCCACTCCAAATGACTGCCATAAGCCGATTGCAATCCGTGCTATGCATGCGGGGAAAAACGTGATATCAGAGAAACCGGTGACTCTGTCATCTTCTGATCTTCAGGAGATGGAAAATGTTGCCAAAGAAACCGGAAAGTTCCTGACAGTACACCAGAACAGGCGCTGGGATGATGATTTCCTGATCATACGAAAGCTTGTAGAGGAGCAGAAGCTGGGGCATGTCTTCCGGATAGAAAGCCGTGTGCATGGTTCAAGGGGTATTCCGGGTGACTGGAGAAAAGAAAAAATACATGGTGGCGGAATGGTTCTTGACTGGGGTGTACATTTGCTGGATCAGATTCTGTATCTTTACGGAGATAGAAAAATTGAAACTGTATATGCATCACTTACCCATATTACCAATCAGGAAGTGGATGATGGGTTCACCACAATCCTGACATTTGAAGGCGGAACGGAAGTCTTAGTTGAAGTAGGTACCAATAATTATATTTCCCTGCCAAGATGGTATGTACTGGGTGAAGATGGTACTGCGGTAATCAGGGACTGGCAGTTAAATGGTGAGATCATACGGAAAACGGGCATAACCGAAGAGAAAGTAGTGCCGGTAAAGACAGCAGCAGGTCTGACCAAAACCATGGCTCCGAGACGGGAAGATACAATCGTGAAAGAAGAGCTGCCACATGTGTCCGGAGATATTGCGGATTTCCATAGGAATGTAGCAGCAGTTATAAGAGATGGGGCAGAGCCGGAGATTAAGCTCTTCCAGGTGATGCGTGTAATGAAACTAATGGAAGCTATTTTCCAATCAGCAGAAACAAACCAGGTGATTGATTATAGACAGTATGAATCATAAGTATTTATGAAGGAAAAGGAGAAAATAAGTATGAAACAGATAAAAATAGGAACATGCGTTCCTGGAGCTAAGGCAGAAGAATGGTTAAAGGGATTTATTGGAAAAGGATTTGAGACATTTTCTCTTAATTTCCATATGTCACTGGAAGGGACTGACCTTGATAAGCTGGCATTGAGCACGGAAAAACTGTTGGCAGGTACGGATTCCAAAATCACGACAATTGGATACTATTGCAATCCTATCCAGTATGCAGAGCATAGGAAAACACTGGAAAATGTAATCTGCACTGCCGGAAAATTCGGAGCTACACATGTGAGTACTTTTGCAGGAGCGTGGGAAGGAAAGCCGGTAGAATCCGCATATGAAGAGTTTGGCAAGGTATTCCGGGAACTGGCTGATCTTGCAGAAGAAAAGGGAGTGAAGCTGGGAATTGAGAATTGCCTTATGGATGGAACATGGGAACATGCGACATGTAATATCGGTTTTAACCCTAAAGCGTGGGAAGTGATGTTTGAGGAAGTAAAGAATGATAACTTCGGACTGGAATGGGAGCCGACACATCAGATGGTACAGCTTATCGATCCGGTAACAGAGCTGAGAAAATGGTGCAAAAAAATAGTACATATACATGGAAAAGATGCAACAATAGACTGGGATGCTGTAAGACATAGTGGCATATCAGGCGCAGTCCCATTTGTATGGCATCGTATGCCGGGCTTTGGTGACACGAACTGGAGAGATATTATTTCTATTTTAAGAAGTAACGGATATGAAGACGATATCTGTATTGAGGGATACCATGATCCTGTATATTCCGGAGAACTGGAGATGACCGGACAGCTTCATGCACTGAATTATCTGAAATGGTGCAGGGGTGGAGATTTTACACCAACTCCATGGGCAAAATAGGGAAAACAGATACAGGAGGATTTTTCAATGAAACTTGGGTTTATTACATCAATCCTTGACGGATGGACTTATGAACAAATGATGGATTTTGCTTCAGAGCAGGGATTTGAATGTGTGGAAGTGGCATGCTGGCCAGAAGAAAAAGCAGAAAGAAGATATGCGGGTGTAAGCCATATAGATGCAGAACGGGTAAACCAGGATGATGAATATGCAGCCCATATTATGGCATATGCAGAAAAAGCGGGAGTAGAAATCTCTGCACTGGCATATTATCCTAACGTAATGACGGCAGATAAAGAGAAAAGAAATGCTGCTATTGAACATCTGAAGAATGTCATACGTGCAAGTAAAAAGTTAGGTGTTGGCATGGTCACAACATTTATCGGAAGGGATCAGACCAAAAATGTACGGGAAAATCTTGAACTTGTAAAAGAAATATGGCCACCAATCATAAAACTGGCAGAGGTATGTGACGTAAAAATAGCAATTGAAAACTGCCCGATGCTTTTTGGTGAGGAACAGTGGCCCGGAGGACAGAATCTGATGACAACTCCGCCAATCTGGAGAGAGGTCTTCAAGATCCTGGACAGTGATAATCTTGGCATTAATTACGATCCATCCCACTTTATCTGGCAGATGATCGACTATATCCGCCCGCTTTATGAATTTAAGGATAAAATATTCCATGTTCATTACAAGGATATCAAGATATACAAGGATAAATTAGAGTCCTGTGGCATCATGGCTTATCCGCTGGAATATATGTCACCTAAGATTCCGGGACTTGGCGATGTGGACTGGGGAAAATACGTGTCAGCACTTACTGATATAGGATATGATGGCTGTACATGTATCGAAATAGAAGATAAAGCATTTGAGGATTCCAAGGAAAAGGTGGAGAAGTCTTTAATTCTCAGTAAAAGATATCTGGAGAAATATGTTATATAACACAGAAAAGTGCAAATAAGGAGGAAATACCATGAGAAAATTAAGAGCAGGAATCGTAGGCTGTGGAGGGATTGCTAACGGAAAACATCTCCCGGCTATGCAGAAAAGTGGTCTCTATGAGGTGGTGGCTTTTTGTGACATCATCATAGAGCGTGCGCAGGAGACAAAAGAAAAATTTGGCACAGAAGATGCAAAAGTATTTGAAGATTACCGTGAACTTCTAAAAGAAGATCTGGATGTTGTATATGTAACTACCCCAAACCGTTCCCATGCAGAAATCTCTATAGCAGCAATGGAGGCAGGAAGAGATGTCATGTGTGAGAAGCCAATGGCAAAAAATTATGCAGAAGCACAGAAGATGGTCGAAACTGCTGAAAGAACACACAGAGTTCTCAACATAGGATATCAGAACCGTTATCGTACAGATTCATTGTATCTGAAGGAAATGTGCAAAAGTGATGAATTGGGAGAAATCTATTTTGCCAAAGCACATGCACTCAGAAGAAGAGCTGTTCCGACCTGGGGTGTGTTCCTGAATGAAGAAGAACAGGGCGGCGGTCCTCTGATTGATATTGGTACACATGCACTGGATCTGACATTATGGATGATGGATAATTATGAAGTGCAGTCTGTTACGGGAGCTTCCTTCCACAAGCTGTCTGATCAGACAGACCAGGGAAATGCATTTGGTAACTGGGATCCGGATAAGTTCTGTGTAGAAGATTCTGCTTTTGGCTTTATCCGTATGAAAAATGGGGCAGTGATCGAACTGGAATCAGCCTGGGCACTGAACACACTGGAGGTTGATGAGGCAAAAACAAGCCTGTGTGGTACCAAAGCCGGAGCTGATATGAAAGATGGCCTTAGGATCAATTACATCCACCATAATACACAGGTAGTAGAGAAACCGGAATTATCAAGCGGTGGAGTAGCATTTTTCTCAGGAAAAGAAAAGTCAGCAGCAGACTATGAACAGGAATTGTTTTACCACATCGTTGTTGATGGGGCAGAACAGGTTGTGAAGCCTGCACAGGCTGCAGTTGTCACACGTATTCTGGAAGCAATCTACCAGTCCGCAGAAAGTGGCAAGACAATCTACTTTGAGTAAAATACGGTCTTATATGCTTCGGGCTGATCTATGGAGAAATGAACATTAGAAATAAACGGATTAAACATAAGGAGTATTTATGGAAATACATGAATTACAGCAATTGCTGTCAGAAATGTCATTACAGGAAAAAATAGGACAGATGGTGCAGCTCACCGGTGTATACTTCGATAAAGAGGCAGTACTCACCGGTGTTGTTGGCGAACAGTTACCACCGGAATGGATCATTCAATATGCCGGTTCAGTGCTTGGAGTGATCGGTAAAGATAAAATTTATGATATTCAGAGCAGATATATGGAACAGCATCCCCATCATATTCCGCTTCTTTTTATGGCAGATGTTATCCATGGATGTCGGACGATTTTTCCGATTCCGTTGGGGCAGGCGTGTTCATTTCATCCGGAACTGGTGTCTGAGGCGGCTTCTATAGCTGCCTTGGAGGCATCTTCAGAAGGGCTCAGAGCAACATTTTCTCCTATGATTGATGTTTCAAGAGATCCCAGATGGGGAAGGATGATGGAATCCTTTGGAGAAGATCCATATGTAAATGGGATCATGGGAAAAGCAATGGTAGATGGCTATCAGCAGAAAGATGATGCCGGAATAGCGGCATGCCTGAAGCATTTTGCGGGTTATGGGGCAGTGAATGCAGGAAGGGAATATAATGATGTTGAAATATCCCAGCGGACATTTCTGGAACAGTATGTAAAACCTTTCCGTATGGCATTAAAAGCAAAGCCTGCTATGGTCATGACAGCTTTTAATGCTATTGACCGTAAACCGATAAGCGGAAATAAGGAACTTCTTAAAGGGCTTCTGCGGGATAAGGAAGGATTTGAGGGAACTGTAATTTCAGATTGGGGCTCCATAGGTCAGCTGGAAGAACAGGGAGTGGCAGCTGATATGGAAGAAGCAGCAATTCAGGCTTCCGAAGCCGGTGTAGACATTGATATGATGAGTCCTGCTTATATGCTGTGTCTGGAAAAACTGGTAGAAAGCGGAAAAATCCCGAAAGCGTTTGTTGATGAAAGTGCATTCCGGGTCCTGATGATGAAAAATCAGCTGGGGCTTTTTGAAAATCCGTTTGCCGGTCTTGGAAAGAGTGGAAAACTGACTCTGCATAACCGGGAAAAGGCATATCAGCTGGCGGGCGAAAGCTGTGTCCTTTTGAAAAATGAAAAGCTGCTGCCATTAAGCAGGAAGAAGAAAGTTATCTGGGCAGGTCCTTATACAGCGTCAAGAGAATTTTTAAGCCGCTGGTCAATTTTTGGAGAACATGAGGCAGTTGAAACAATAGAAGATATTTTACAAAAAAAGCAGATAGAAGCAGAATGTATTACAGGATGCAATATTCTTTCTGATGAAGAGTGTAAGGTATGGCAGGTGGAACAGGAATTGTCTGACAAGCCAAGGGATGAGCAGTGGCTGGAAACGATAACCCATGAAGATACGGTTGTATGTGTACTGGGTGAACATGAGTCCCAGTCAGGAGAGGCTGCCAGCAGGGCATTTCTGACTTTGCCGGAAGAACAGCAGGTGTTATTTGAAAAAATAGCAGAACGTACAAGTAATATTGTGACTGTGGTAATTACAGGAAGACCATTGGACCTGCGGAGGATATCAGAAAGATCCAAGGCTGTCATTATGGCATGGAGACCCGGCACTATGGGAGCTGAAGCAATCATAGATATTGTGTATGGCAGATTAAACCCTTCCGGCAAATTATCTGTGAGTATCCCATGGTGTGTGGGGCAGGTGCCCATAAGCTACTGGGATGTAAAAACCGGACATATATTTACAGAAGATAATTCAGAAAATCGTTTCACCAGCAGATATATGGATATCCCAAATACGCCGTTATATCCATTTGGCTATGGATTGTCTTATACAGAGTTTGATATTTCGGACATTGATGTGCAGATAGGCCAGGATAAAAAAGTACATATACATTGTAATGTGTGCAATACAGGGAGTGTTGTGGGAGCAGAAGTAGTCCAGTGTTATTATGAAACATTATATGCATCTGTAGTACGTCCAAAGAAAGAACTTGTCCGTTTCCGAAAGGTTTTCCTGGAGCCGGGGGAAAAGAAGGATGTAGATTTCTTTATTGATCAGGAAGAATTCTCATATTATGGGAAAAACATGGAAACCGTCAGTAGCGGAATGAAACTGCGTATCAGTATTGGAAACAGTAGTGACCACCTTGTTTCTGAGAACATTATACAAGCATAGGAGAAAAGAGACATGAAGGATTTTGAAAATGATTTGATTTATTATCCTAATCCGGACCCGGTCAAGGAACCGAGATTTATTTTAAATTCTGTAGATGAATTGGAAAAATCAGCAAAATACAGTGTTACCTGCAATGGAACAGAGCGAGTGGTATACCATACAGATTCGTTTGACTATGTTGTTGTAGTAGATAACGAAGCGTATGATCTGGAGATTTCAATCCATGCATCATATGAAAAACTTGAAATCCGTCCGTCCAGCTTTGGCATAGTTCCTTCTGTAAAAGGAGAAACAATCCATATCCATCTTGATGAACCGAGAAAGTTTACTGTAGAGACAGATGGTGGTCTTCATGATGCATTGTTTGTACTTTGCTCGCACAGGATTGAGAAACCGGCAGATACCACCATCTGCTTTGAAAAGGGCAAGGTATATAATGTAGGAGTTCTTACCTTAAAGTCCAATGATACGGTTTATATTGAGGAAGGTGCGGTTGTATCAGGGTGTGTATATGCAGACCACTGTGACAATATTTCCATTGTAGGAAACGGAATTATCAACGGATCCTGCTGGCATCTGCCGGACAGTAATGCACACCGTTTCTTTATCTATGCCAAGTGGTGTAATAATGTACTCTTAAAAGGCTTTACGGCTGTAGACGGACCTTCCTGGCATGTAGTTCCTGCGGCGTGTGACCATGTTGTGATTGATAATATGAATATTATGTCGAGGATTGTAACGGGAGACGGTATTGATATTACGAGCAGCCAGGATGTAGAGGTAAAAAATTGCTTTATCCGTTCCACAGACGACAGTATCTGCATCAAAT
>OLSO01001857.1_pt1 | contig 14527 bp, 9 predicted proteins | sample 1672441 | NCBI WGS metagenome assembly OLSO01 (sample SAMEA3136686, study PRJEB25190) | human gut metagenome | biome: human gut; feature: human-associated habitat; material: faeces | place: Austria | collected 2013 | reverse complement strand
AGCAGCTGGTCGCGCCCAGATGGATGATGCCCTTTGCCTTGGGGCACTGCAGGCCGTAGGCGTAGACGTGGCTCATCACGTCATGGCGGACGAGCTTCTCGCGCGCAATGGCGTCCTCATAGTTGATGTCGTCCTTGTGCGCCTCCAATTCGGCAATCTGCTCATCGGTGATGGCCAAGCCCTGCTTCTGCTCGGCCTTAGCCAGCGCGATCCACAGCCGGCGCCAGGTGCGGAACTTGTTGTCGTCAGAGAAGATGTACTGCATCTCATCCGACGCATAGCGCGTAGAGAACGGCGAAATATATTTGTCGTGTTGTGTCATTGGGTCAAATCCTCACAATCTTTTAAGCTGATAGTTCCAGTATAGCAGAAACTTCCCGAAATATCAAAGCTTGAAATAATTCACGCCGCCCTCAAAGATCGGCTGGTATTTGTCACCGGTGACGTTCTTATAGAGCTGCTCGCCGCTGCGCTCGCTGTGGCCCATCTTGCCAAAGACACGGCCGTCCGGGCTCGTGATGCCCTCGATTGCCAGCACGGAGCCGTTCGGATTGTAGCGCATGTCCATCGTCGGGCGGCAAAGCAGGTCAACGTACTGGGTCGCAATCTGGCCGTTGTCGATGAGCCGGTTCAGCAGCTGCTCGTTGCAGACAAAGCGGCCCTCGCCGTGGCTGATGGCGATCAGGTGCTCGTCGTTGATGTCGCATTTGCTCAGCCAGGGGCTCTTGTTGCTGGCCACGCGGGTACGCACCAGCATGGACTGGTGGCGGTGGATCGTATTAAACGTCAGCGTCGGGTCGCTTTCGGTGATGGGACGGATCTCGCCGTAGGGGACTAGGCCCAGCTTGATGAGTGCCTGGAAGCCGTTGCAGATGCCCAGAGCCAGACCGTCGCGCTGGTTCAGCAGACGGTTGACTGCGTCGGCCACCGACGGATTGCGGAAGAACGCCGCAATGAACTTGGCGCTGCCGTCCGGCTCGTCGCCGCCGGAGAAGCCGCCCGGCAGCATCAGGATCTGCGCTTCGTCCAGCTCCTTCACCAGCGCCTCGCAGCTCTCGGCCACATTGGCGGGGGTCAGGTTTTTCAGCACCAGAACATGCGGGTCGCCGCCTGCGCGGCGGAACGCGCGGGCCGTGTCGTACTCGCAGTTCGTGCCGGGGAATACGGGGATGACGACCCGCGGCGTCGCCAGGCGCACAGAGGGAGCCACGCGCTTGTTGGCGGGGCAGTCATGCTCCAGCGCGGGGACGAACTCACCGGCCTTGCGGTAGGGGAATACCGGCTCGAGCTTTTGCTCCCACAGCTCCTGCAGACGGGCCAGGTCAATGGCCTTGCCCTCGGCCTCCAGCGTGTAGTCCACGGTGGTGAAGCCGAGGAACTCACCGGCGGAGGCATCAAGCAGCTCCAGAATGACCGCGCCGTAGGCGGGCTTGAACAGATCGTTCAGGTCGATGTCATTGGACAGCTGCAGACCCACATGGTTGCCGACGCACATCTTGAACAGTGCCTCGGCCACACCGCCGTAGCCCGGCGTGGCGGCAGCCAGCACCTTGCCCTCGTCAATCATCTGTTCGACGGTCTTGTAAATGGAAATCAGGCTGCCGATCTCGGGCAGACCGTTCTTGTAGTTGGGGCGCAGGATGACAACGGAGCTGTTGGCCTTCTTGAACTCGGGGCTCTGCACGTCGCGGGTGTTGCCGATGGCCGTCGCAAAGCTGACGAGCGTCGGGGGCACGTCCAGGCCTTCAAAGCTGCCGGACATCGAGTCCTTGCCGCCGATGGACGCAATGCCCAGACCCATCTGGGCATCCAGCGCACCGAGCAGGGCGGCCAGCGGCTTGCCCCAGCGCTCGGGCTTATCGTTCATATGCTCAAAATATTCCTGGAACGTCAGGTACATATCCTCGTGGTGGAAGCCCGCGCAGACCAGCTTGGTCACGCTCTCGACCACGGCCATATACGCGCCGCGGTAGGGGTCAGCCTCGGTCAGGTAGGGGTTGAAGCCCCACGCCATGCCGGAGCAGGTCGTCGTCTCGCCGTCCACCGGCAACTTGGCGGCCATGGCCATCGTCGGGGTCAGCTGGTACTTGCCGCCGTAGGGCATCAGCACGGTGGCTGCGCCGATGGTGGAGTCGAACCGCTCGCCAAGGCCCTTTTGGCTGCAGACGTTCAGGTCGCTGACCATGGATTCCAGCTTCTGCTCAAACGTTGCACCGGCAAACTGGGGCTGCCAGACATGGCCCGGCAGGATGTGCGCATCAGCGTGGCGCTCGGCACCGTTGGAGTTCAGGAACTCGCGGGAGAGGTCAACGATGGTCTTGCCGTTCCAGACCTCGCGCATCCGCTTTTCCTCGGTGACGGTGGCAACGATAGTCGCCTCGAGGTTTTCCTCGGCGGCGTACTTCATAAAGGTCTCGGCGTCCTCGGCAGCGACGGCCACGGCCATGCGCTCCTGGCTCTCCGAAATGGCCAGCTCGGTGCCGTCCAGACCCTCGTACTTGCGGGTGACCTTGTTCAGGTCGATGTGCAGGCCGTCGGCCAGCTCGCCGATGGCGACAGACACACCGCCTGCGCCGAAGTCGTTGCAGCGCTTGATAAGGCGGCAGGCGTCCTCGCGGCGGAACAGGCGCTGCAGCTTGCGCTCGATGGGCGCGTTGCCCTTCTGCACCTCGGCACCACAGGTCTCAAGGCTTGTCAGCTTGTGCGCCTTGGAGGAACCGGTGGCACCGCCGACACCGTCGCGGCCCGTGCGTCCGCCCAGCAGGATGACGACATCACCCGGGGCGGGCTCCTCGCGGCGGACATGGCTGGCAGGCGTCGCGCCGACAACTGCGCCGATCTCCATGCGCTTGGCGGCGTAGCCGGGGTGGTACAGCTCTGCGACCTGACCGGTGGCAAGGCCGATCTGGTTGCCATAGCTGGAATAGCCCGCGGCAGCCGTCGTGACCAGCTTGCGCTGGGGCAGCTTGCCGGGCATTGTCTCGGAAACAGGCTTCAGCGGGTCAGCCGCACCGGTCACGCGCATAGCCTGATAGACGTAGCTGCGTCCGGACAGCGGGTCACGGATGGCACCGCCAATGCAGGTCGCCGCGCCGCCGAAGGGCTCGATCTCGGTGGGGTGGTTGTGGGTCTCGTTCTTGAACAGGAACAGCCAGTCCTGCTGCTCACCGTCCACGTCACACTTGATCTTGACGGTGCAGGCGTTGATCTCCTCGCTCTCGTCAAGGTTCTTCAGAATGCCGCGCTGCTTCAGCGCCTTGGCACCGATGGTCGCGCAGTCCATCAGGGTGCGGTTTTTCTTGTCGCGGCCCGTCTCGGCGCGCAGTGCCATGTAGCGGTCAAATGCGGCCTGCACAAGCTCATCGTCGATCTTCACGTCATCCAGGATCGTGCCGAACGTCGTGTGGCGGCAGTGGTCGGACCAGTAGGTGTCGATCAGACGGATCTCGGTGATGGTCGGGTCGCGGTGTTCGGATTTGAAGTAGTTCTGGCAGAACACGATGTCCGCATGGTCCATCGCCAGGCCCCTCTCATTGCGGAACGCTTCCAGCGCGTCGTCGTCCAGCGCGGTGAAGCCGGTCAGCGTCTCGACCTCCGTCGGGATGGCAAACTCCATTTTCAGGGTGCTGCGCTCGTCAAGGCTTGCTTCGCGGGCCTCGACGGGGTTGATGACGTACTTCTTGATGGCGGCCAGGTCGGCGTCGGTCAGGTCGCCGTCCAGCAGATAGACGCGGGCGGAGCGCACCGCGGGGCGCTCGCCCTGGCTCAGCAGCTGGATGCACTCGCTGGCAGAGTCGGCGCGCTGGTCAAACTGGCCGGGCAGGTACTCGACGGCAAAAACGGTCTTGGTGTCGGGCAGCTTGTCGTAGGTCACGTCAACAGGCGGCTCACTGAACACGGTGGGCACAGCCTGCTGGAACAGCACTGCGTCGATGCCCTCGACGTCATAGCGGTTCAAAAGGCGCAGACCGGTCAGATTCTGGATGCCGACCAGATCGACCAGCTCATGCAGAAGCCCCTGTGCCTCGCCGTCAAAGCCGGGCTTTTTCTCAACATAAATGCGATATACCATTGTATTTCCTCCTGAGAGTTAAATTTGCAGGAAGTGACGGACGGAAAGCCTTCCCCCTGGGGGGAAGGTGGCCGAGGCCCCGTCCGAGGCCGGATGAGGGGAAAGTGCACCGCTGTATCCCGTTGACGGAAAGCTGCGGGAAGATTGCCCTCATCAGTCACCTTCGGTGACAGCTTCCCCCGATGGGGAAGCCTTTTTACTGCATTGCTGCCAGCGCTCTTGCCCCAATGTCACTGCGCTTGTGCAGCTTGTCAAAATGGATGCTCTCCGTGGCAGCATACGCCTTTTTCAGCGCCTCGGGCAGGGCGTTGGCCGTGGCGGTCACGCCCAGCACGCGCCCGCCGTTCGTGACGAGCCTGCCATCCTTGATGGCCGTGCCGGCGTGGTAGACCGTCACATCGGCGGCGTCCAGCTGGCCCGCGGTCAGGCCGGTGATCTCCTTGCCCTTCTCATAGGCGAGGGGATAGCCGCCGCTGGCTAAGATGACACAAGCCGCCGCGCCGTCGCTGAATTTGACATCGGTCTTGTCCAACGTGCCGTTCGTTGTGGCCTCCATCACGGTCAGCAGGTCGCTTTCCAGCAGGGGCAGCACGACCTGCGTCTCGGGGTCGCCGAAGCGGCAGTTGTACTCGATGACCTTCGGGCCGTCGGGGGTCAGCATCAGGCCGAAATACAGGCAGCCCTTGAAGGGGCAGCCCTCGGCCTGCATGGCCGCAACCGTGGGCAGGAAAATCTCCTGCATGCAGCGCTCGGCGACTGCGGGCGTGTAGTAGGGGTTCGGGGCCACGGTGCCCATGCCGCCGGTGTTCAGGCCCTCGTCGTGGTCGAGAGCACGCTTGTGGTCCATGCTCGAGACCATCGGCTTGACGGTCTTGCCGTCGCAGAAGGACAGAACGCTGACCTCGGGGCCGGTCAGGAACTCCTCGACGACCACATGGTTGCCGGACGCGCCGAACTTTTTGTCCAGCATGATCTCCTTGACGCCGTCGGCAGCCTCCTGCTCATTCTGGCAGATCAGCACACCTTTGCCCAGTGCCAGACCGTCCGCCTTGATGACGACGGGGTATTTGCCCTCGGCTTTGATGTAGTCCATGACCTTCTCGGGGTCGTCGAACGTCTCATATTTGGCCGTAGGGATGCCGTATTTCTTCATCAGATCCTTGCTGAACACCTTGCTGGCCTCAATGCGGGCCGCGGCCTTGTCGGGACCGAATGCCGGGATGCCCACAGCGGCCAGCGCATCGACCATGCCCAGCGCCAGCGGGTCGTCCTGGGCGACGACGACATAGTCAAAGGCTTCTTCCTTGGCAAATTTGACCATGGCGTCCACGTCGGTGGCCGGGATGGCCTTGCAGTGGGCGTCATAGCTGATGCCGCCGTTGCCGGGCGCACACCAGATCTCGGAGCAGTGGGGGCTTTTTTTCAGCGCGCGGATGATGGCGTGTTCACGCCCGCCGCCGCCGACAACCAGAATTTTCATAAGCGTCCTCCTTGACAGCACAACAGCCCGCGACGAAAAATCGCCGCAGGCGAGTTGTTTTTGCGTTTAATGATGGAACAGCCGGATGCCGCAGAACGCCATCGCAATGCCGTACTTGTTGCAGGTGTCGATCACCTGTGCGTCGCGGATGGAGCCGCCCGGCTGCACAATGGCGGTCACGCCGCTGCGGCGCGCGCGCTCGATGTTATCGCCGAACGGAAAGAAGGCATCACTGCCCAGGCTCACACCGGTCACGGCATCCAGCCAGGCGCGCTTTTCCTCGGCGGTCAGCGGGGCCGGCTGCTCGGTGAAGGTCTCGGCCCAGACATCGTCGCCGATGACATCCTCCGGCGTGTCGCCGATGTAAACATCGATCGCGTTGTCGCGGTTCGGCTTGGCAATGTCAGCGCGGAACGGCAGGTCCAGCACCTTCGGCATGTGGCGCAGCTGCCAGTTGTCGGCCTTCTGGCCCGCCAGACGGGTGCAGTGCACGCGGCTCTGCTGGCCCGCACCGACGCCGATGGTCTGGCCGTCCTGCACGTAGCAGACGCTGTTGGACTGGGTGTATTTCAGCACGATCAGGCTGATGATGAGGTCGCGGCGCTGCTCGTCGCTGATGACCTTGTTCTCGGTCACAACGTTCTGCAGCATCGTCTCATTGGAAATGTCCAGGTCCTGACGGCCCTGCTCGAAGGTCACGCCAAAGACCGTGCGGGTCTCCAGCGGCTTCGGCTCGTAGTCGGCGTCGATCTGGACGATGGCGTAGCCGCCCTTTTTCTTGGATTTCAGCACTTCCAGCGCGTCGGCGTCGTAGCCGGGCGCAATGATGCCGTCGGAGACCTCGTGCTGGATCAGCTTCGCGGTGCTCAGGTCGCAGACATCGGACAGCGCGATCCAGTCGCCGAAGCTGGACATACGGTCCGCACCGCGGGCACGGGCGTAGGCACAGGCCAGCGGGGAAAGCTCGGTCTCCGGCGCAATGTGGTACATGGCGCGCAGGGTCTCATCCAGCGGCAGACCGATGGCCGCACCGGCGGGGGAGACGTGCTTGAAGCTGGCGGCAGCGGGCTGTCCGAGTGCCTTCTTCAAATCGCGCACGAGCTGCCAGGAGTTGAACGCATCCAGAAAGTTGATGTAGCCCGGGCGTCCGTTCAAAATCTGCACGGGCAGGTCACTGCCGTCCGCCATGTAGATGCGGGCGGGCTTCTGGTTGGGGTTCGTGCCGTATTTCAGCTGAAATTCGTTCATATTAACCCTCCACAGCGGTGTATTTATTCAGGATAATGTCCTCGTACTCGCCGGTTTCCAGCTCGATGCTGCGGACAAACAGGCTGACCTTGTTGTCCTCGTTCAGGCTCGCCCACAGCTTGTCGGCAAACTTGTCCGCGTCGTTCGTGTCGATGGCGACGCGCAGCGGCTCACCCGTAAAGCTGGGGATCGGCGCACCGTTCTTGACGTAAGTGCTGATGAAGTGTCCCTCACCGGCCACAGGCTGCGGGTAGTCGAAGGTCTGGCGCTGCACGCTCTCGGCGTTGCCCTCGTCAGACTTGACGATGGACAGCTTGTAGCCGCCGCGGCGCATATCGACGACGCCGGAGATGCGCGGGGTAAAGTTCGGCGCGTCGTCCTCATAGGTGCGGGTCGCCAGCGCAGCCTCAAAGCTGTAGCCGGGGAAAAGGTTGCCGTTCATGAACTGGGCAATCGTGTCGGTCTGGTCGCCGTTCGTGACCACGGTGGTCTCCCGCAGGGTCAGCACAGCGTTGTAGATGATGAGGTGCGGGTCCTCGAGCTTGGCCGGGTCAGCGGCCACCGTGCGGATGCCGCCGTCGATAGGCTCAAACACACGGTTGCGGCTGTTGGCGCTGCGGCCCATGATCCAGTAGGCGACGAACGCCTTCTGCCCGTCGGGGCTTTTGCCCAGCACAATGCCGCGCCCGGGGTAGTCATTCCCGGCAAGATATTTGTAGATGTTTTTTTTCATAATTGACCTCGTTTTGGTGTATACAAAAACATAAAACGGGATGTGGTGGCAAGGCTCTCCCCCTCAGTCCGCTGCGCGGACAGCTCCCTCGCAGAGGGAGCCTGGAAGCCTTGGCCCCCTCTGCGAGGGGGCTCCGCCCGCAGGCGGTGGGGGAGAGAACTTTGCCATTGTTGCGATTTTACACCTCGTCACTGCACACCATCGCCAATGCCTTGGGCAGCAGCTGCCACTCGGCCTCGACCATGACGCGCTTCTGCAGCGTCTCGGGGGTGTCGCCGGGCTCCACGGCCACGGCCTTCTGCAGCAGAATGGGCCCGCCGTCGCATTCCTCGTTTACAAGGTGGACGGTAGCGCCGGTCAGCTTCACGCCGCGGGCCAGCGCAGCCTCGTGCACGCGCAGTCCGTAGAAGCCGGGGCCGCAGAAGCTGGGGATCAGGCTGGGATGAACATTGATGATTTTATTGCGGTAGGCCGCAATGACCTTTTCGCCCAGCACGCTCAAAAAGCCTGCCAGCACGACCACGTCAATACTGTGCTTCTGCAGGGTGTCCAGCAGGGCGGCGTCAAACGCTGCGCTGTCAGCGTAGTCCCTGCGGCTGACAACAGCGGATTCCACACCGAAATTGGCGGCGCGCTCCAGCGCGTAGACGCCGGGCTTGCTGGCAACGACCAGCTCGATTTTGCCGTTCGGGTTCTCGCCGCGGCGCTCGCTTTCCAGCAGGGCCTGCAGGTTCGTGCCGCCGCCCGATACCAGTACCGCTACACGCTTCATACCAGCTCGACCCCGTCGCCCTCGACGATGGTGCCCAGACGGTAGGCGTCCTCGCCGTGGGCCTTCAGAATGGCAATGGCCTTGTCCGCGTCCTCGGGCGCGACGGTCAGCACCATGCCGACGCCCATGTTGAAGGTGTTGAACATATCGTGCTCGGAGATGCCGCCCTCGCGCTGCATGACGTCGAACAGGGCAGGGGTGCGCACATCGGCCTTGGCGATGCGGGCCGCACAGCCCTTCTTCAGGCTGCGGGGAATGTTCTCATAGAAGCCGCCGCCGGTGATGTGGGACACGCCCTTGACCGTGATCTCGTCCATGACAGCCAGCACGGGCTTGACGTAGATCTTCGTGGGGGCCAGCAGGGCCTCGCCCAGGGGCTTATCCATGCCGTCGAATGTCTTTTTCAGCACATCGGGGTTGTTGTCGATGTCAAAAATTTTGCGCACCAGCGAGAAACCGTTGGAGTGTACGCCCGTGGAGGGAAGTGCGATGATGACATCGCCCGGTTGCATCGTGGAGTTATCCAAAATCTTTGCCTTGTCCACGACGCCGACGGTGAAGCCTGCCAGATCGTACTCATCCTCGGGCATCATGCCGGGGTGCTCGGCGGTCTCGCCGCCCAAGAGGGAGCAGCCCGCCTGGACGCAGCCTTCGGCCACGCCCTTGACGATCTCGGCGATCTTCTCCGGGATGTTCTTGCCGCAGGCGATGTAGTCGAGGAAAACCAGCGGCTTGGCACCGGCGCAGATGACGTCGTTGACGCACATGGCCACGCAGTCGATGCCGATGGTGTCATGCTTGTCCAGCAGCATGGCGATGCGCAGCTTGGTGCCGACGCCGTCAGTGCCGGAAATCAGAACGGGATGTTCCATGCCGGTGCAGTCCAGCTCAAACAGGCCGCCGAAGCCGCCCAGACCGCCGATGCAGCTCTCGGTCATCGTGCGGGCCACATACTGCTTCATCAGCTCAACAGAGCGATACCCGGCGGTAATATCCACGCCTGCGGCGGCGTAGCTGGCAGAATAGCTTTTTTCCATAGTAGAATAATCTCCCTTGCGAGTAAATCGTATGAATGGGGAAATGCCTTCCCCTGTGGGGGAAGGTGGCCGAGGCCCTGACCGAGGCCGGATGAGGGGGTAAGCTTGCCGCTGCATCCCGTGAGCGGGTGGTCGGGGTAAGGCCGCCCCTCATCAGTCACCTTCGGTGACAGCTTCCCCCTCTGGGGAAGCCTTTGAACCTTACAGCTTCTTATTCGTCTTAGACTGGCTCAGCGGCTTGTCGTAGACAATGTCCATCGTCTCGGTGGGCGGGGCGACGGGGTATTTGCCGGTAAAGCAGCCCGTGCAGAAGTTGCACTTGCTGTGGATGGCCAGCTGCTGCACATGCTCAATGCTTAAATAGCCCAGCGTGTCAGACCCGACCAGCTCGTTGATCTCCTCGACGGTGTGGCCGGTGGCGATCAGGTCCTTCTCGTCGGGAATGTCGGTGCCGAAGTAGCACGGGTGGGCGAACGGCGGCGCACTGATCCGGTAGTGTACCTCGGCAGCGCCGGCCTCGCGCAGCAGGCGGATGGTGCGGGCGCTCGTCGTGCCGCGGACGATGGAGTCATCGACCAGCACAACGCGCTTGCCCTTGACCGTGGACGTGATGGCGTTCAGCTTGATGCGCACGCTGCTCTCGCGCTGGGCCTGGCTGCCCTGAATGAAGGTGCGGCCTACATATTTGTTCTTGATAAAGCCCACGCCGTAGGGAATGCCGCTCTCCTGCGCATAGCCGAGCGCTGCATCCAGACCGGAGTCCGGCGCACCGATGACGACATCGGCCTCCACGGGATGCTCCTGCGCCAGGAACCGGCCCGCCTGCAGACGGGCCTCATGCACACAGGTGCCCTCGATGACGGAATCCGGGCGGGCAAAGTAGATGTACTCAAAGACGCACATCGTGTGCGGCGCGGCGCCGCAGTGATCCTCCATCGTGCGCAGGCCGTTGCGGTCGGCAATAACGATCTCGCCGGGGCGCACGTCACGGATGAACTTCGCACCCACGGCGTCCAGCGCACAGCTCTCGCTGGCAAAGGCATAGCCGTTGCCGTCGGGCAGCTCGCCGATGCACAGCGGACGGAAGCCGTTGGGGTCGCGCGCCGCGATCAGCTTGGTGTGGGTCATAATGACGAGGGAGTATGCGCCCTCGATGTCGTCCATCGTGCGGCTGACGGCCATCTCAATGTTCGGCGTCAGCAGACGGTTCTGGGTCAGCAGATAGGCGATGACCTCGGTGTCCGACGTGCCGTGAAAGATCGAACCGCTCATCTCGAGCTTGCGGCGCAGCTTCGGCGCGTTGACAAGGTTGCCGTTGTGGCAGACCGCCATAGCGCCCTTGCAGTGATGCAGAACCATCGGCTGCGCGTTGGAACGGCTGCGCTGGCCCGCCGTGGCATAGCGGACATGGCCGGTAGCCATCTTTGCGCCGCGGGGCAGCTCCTCCAGCACGCGCTTGGTAAAGACCTCGCTGACAAGGCCCAGATCGCGGTAGCCGGACAGCACGCCGTCGACGTTCAGCGCAATGCCGCAGCTCTCCTGGCCGCGGTGTTGCAGGGCGTACAGCGCACTGTAGACGGCGTTGACCATATCGGTCTCGCCGGTCTTGTCATACATACCGAACACGCCGCACTCCTCGTGCAGGGACTCGGTGTATTGGGAAATTTCGCTCATTTATTTGCTCCAATTGTCGGAATGGTAAAGCCGTAGGGGCGGATCCTATATCCGCCCGTGGGTCGGCTGCCTCTTGCGGGCGCATATGGAATACGCCCCTACGGGAAAGCGCACGGTAAATTATGCGGGTGCAATCAGCCAAGCAGGCGCTTCATGACTTCCTGATAAGCGTCGGCTTCGCCGCCCATGTTGCGGCGGAACAGATCCTTGTCCAGATGTGCGCCGGTGGTGGCGTCCCAGAAACGGCAGGTGTCGGGGCTGATCTCGTCGGCCAGGATGATCGTGCCGTCGGACAGGCGGCCAAACTCGAGCTTAAAGTCCACCAGACGGATGTTGGCGTCCAGCATGATCTTCTTCAGCACCTCGTTGACCTTGAAGGCATACTTCGCGATGGTGTCCAGCTCCTCCTGGGTAGCCAGGTCGAGGGCCAGGGCGTAGTAGTGGTTGATGAACGGGTCGTGCAGATCGTCGTTCTTGTAGCTGTACTCGAGGATGGGGGTCTTAAAGACCTTGCCCTCGGGCACGCCCATGCGCAGGCTGAAGTGACCGGCTGCAACGTTGCGGACGATGACCTCCAGAGGCACGATCTCGACCTTCTTCACAAAGGTGTCGCGGTCATTGACCTCCTGCACGTAATGGGTGGGGATGCCCTCCTTCTCGAGCTTCTGCATCAGAGCGTTGGACAGCTTGTTGTTGACAATGCCCTTGTCGCGAATGGTGCCCTTCTTTTCACCGTCACCGGCAGTGGCGTCATCCTTATAGTGGACCATGACGATCTCGGGGTCGTTGGTAGCGAAAACCTGCTTGGCCTTGCCTTCGTACAGCTGCTCTTTGACTTCGTAATTCATGAGAAACGCTCCTTTTTATAGTATAATATAGTAATGTATGTATGTGTACCTGTCTTTGGCTTCCCCCTTGGGGGAAGCTCCCGCCCGCAGGCGGGTGATGAGGGAAAGGCTGCCGGGACAGTCCGTTTACGGGATACAGCGGCAAGGCCACTCCTCATCCGGCCCTTCGGGCCACCTTCCCCCCCCTTTTGGGGAAGGCTCTTTTACAGTGCTGCGGCTTCGGCGGCAATGGCGGCGTCCTTCTTGGCAATCGCGGCGGCGGTGTCGGCGCGGAAGCTGTCAAGCTTCGCGGCCAGCTCGTCGTTGGCTACGGCCAGAATCGCCACAGCCAGATACGCGGCGTTCTTTGCGCCGTTCAGCGCTACGGTAGCCACGGGAAAGCCGCTGGGCATCTGCACAGTGGCCAGCAGGGCGTCCAGACCGTCCATGGCGCCGCCCTTCATCGGGATGCCCACAACGGGCAGGGTGGTGTTGGCGGCAAAGGCACCGGCCAGGTGCGCGGCCATGCCGGCAGCGCAGAGAATGACGCCGTAGCCCTCGGCACGGGCGCTCCTGGCGAACGCGGCGGCGGCCTCCGGTGTGCGGTGGGCCGAAAGAATGTGCGCCTCATACGGCACGCCGAAATCCTTCAGCACCGTGCAGGCACCCTTGACCACCGGCCAGTCACTGTCCGAGCCCATGATGATCGCAACTTTTTTCATACGTTTTGAAACCTCCCTTACAAAGCAAACAGCGCAGTGCTCCGCATCAGGATACACTGCGCTGTGGTGTCGACGTAAAAAGGGTATGATGGTACAGAACACCCGCGAAGAAGCCAATACGCTGCATTGCGTTTGCCACGGAAGATCCCCCTTTAATAAAAGTAAGATGTGCCCTGTAATTGTAGTGTAAACGCTGGGCAAAAAAAATGCAAGCGCCCGGCGGACATTTCAGCCAAAAAACGGTGCAAAAGGGTTTTGACCGTCGCTTTTTGTCGTTTTTGATGGGTCTTGGAGGGTAGTTGTCATACTTTAAAACGGCCTGTAAAATTTTACTGGTACAGGGCACAAAAATATGATAAAATAGAAAAAATACATAAACAAGGAGCTTTGTATGATTGCACCCAAACGACGCCTGACAAATCACGCCCTGCACGGCAGGGAGGAATGGTTCAAGCGCATCTTCCGCGACCAGATCGCCGAGGCTGCGGGCATCCTCGAAGTCGTGCTCTCCGGCATTGTGCTGGCGGCCCTGCTCATGAGCATTGTCCCGCTGGTGGAGCTGATGCCCGGTCTGCTGACCGATGCCGACAGCCTGGAGATCCGCACCTTTCTGGAACGTGCGCTGGACATCGTCATCGGCATCGAGTTTATCAAGATGCTGGCCAAGCACAGCCCCGGCAGCGTGCTGGAAGTACTGCTCTACGCCATTGCCCGCCACATGATCGTCGGCCATGAGGACGCCGTGCAGAACCTGGTCAGCGTGGGGGCCATCGCGCTGATCTTCATCATCCGCAAGTATTTCTTTGTGCCGTCCTTCGGCTACAAGATGCCCGGCGGCAAAATTGCCCCGGACATGGAGCAGAAGGACGCAGAGACCCCGGAAGCAAAAGCGGGAGACATGGCGGAATAACGCCGGCCCGTCCCCCGGGGACAGCGCCGCATGGTATGCCGGGGCCATTGGGCGAACGGCGAAAATTTGTAAGCCTGTGTGATAACTATAAATAAGAATCCCCCTTCCGGGAACTCTGTAGGGGCGGATGCTCGTCATCCGCCCGCGGGCCGATGCAAGCATCGGCCCCTACAGCCTCCCGGAAGGGGGATTCTTTATTTTACAATTTTACCAAAATTTTACCAATCAGAACAGACCCGTGATCTTCCCGTGTACATCCACGTCAATGTCCATGGCAGCGGGGTGCTTGGGCAGACCGGGCATCGTCATGATGCTGCCGCAGACAACGACCACAAAGCCCGCACCGGCGCTCAAACGCACCTCGCGCACATTCAGCGTGTGACCCTCGGGCGCACCCGTCAGCTTGGCGTTGTCGCTGAAGGAATACTGCGTTTTGGCAATGCAGACCGGCAGCTTGCCATAACCCAGCGCGGTCAGCTCGTCCAGCGTCTTTTTTGCGGCGGCGGTGTAGCTTACGCGGCCCGCGCGGTAGATCTTCGTGGCGACGGCCTCGATCTTATCCGTCAGCGGCGCGTCCAGCTCGTAGGTGTACTGCACCTCGGCGCTGTCGTCCAGGATGGACAGCACGGTCTCGGCCAGTGCTTTGCCGCCCTCGCCGCCCTTGGCAAAGACCTCGCTCAGGGCGCAGGGCACACCGGCCTTGTTGCAGACGTCATAAATAACATCCATCTCCTCCGCAGTGTCGGTGGGGAAGGCGTTGATGGCAACGCAGACCGGCAGACCAAAGCCCTGCAGGTTTTCAATGTGGCGGGTCAGGTTCACGCTGCCCGCACGCACGGCCTCGGCGTTGGGCTTGCCCAGATCGGGCTTGGCCACGCCGCCGTGGGACTTGAGCGCGCGCACCGTGGCCACCAGCACAACGGCGGCGGGGTGCAGCCCGGCATAGCGGCACTTGATGTCAAGGAACTTCTCCGCGCCCAGATCCGCGCCGAAGCCGGCCTCGGTCACAACGTAGTCGGCCAGCTTGAGGCTCAGCCTGGTGGCAATGGCAC